>Ga0208748_1000008_pt1 | contig 117513 bp, 102 predicted proteins | sample Knorr_S7_td_Bott_FD_185599 | JGI IMG/M metagenome (GOLD analysis project Ga0208748, IMG submission 185599) | Marine microbial communities from Southern Atlantic Ocean transect - Knorr_S7_td_Bottom_ad_4513_LV_A (SPAdes) (version 2) | ecosystem: Environmental > Aquatic > Marine > Oceanic... | reverse complement strand
ATATATAAAAAGCATAATTTGGTAAAGAAGAGAGATATAAAAATCAAATAAAAGAATTAAGAAAAATTATCAGGAAATTGAAATAAATATACCTATTTATTCAAAGATAGATTATATAAAGAGGATACAAGGGTTATAGGAAACCATTTTTTATTTTCATTACAATAAATAAGATGATTTGTTGTCTTTGGCTCATAAAGATTATTATTTTGGGAATTAGAAATAATATCTTTCTTCAATAAAGTATCGTTTTTATCTGTTATAATCTTATCTGAAAAATAGTTAATTAAAGTAACTGGGATTTTTTTATACCCTAACTCTTTAAGTGCAGTATACCTATGATGACCATCAATTATCATTTTAGACTTACTACAAATTAGTATTGTCGAAATTATTATATACTCATCCTTATATTTTAAATTATTTTTTAAGATATCTTTTTTATCTAATAGAACTTTTTCATGAGGCATGATGATATCTACATCCACTTCTTTAATAGCTACAACAATATCTTTATCTACTTTAATGGAATACATAATCTAATATAAAAGTGGTTAGTAATATTAACAAATAATTATTCTTCATTTAATTTAAAGGATTATACGTCTTCTGCTAATTATATAAACTAAATAAGCAATAATTAGCATAAAAACTTCCCAAAGTAAAATATAATAAGGCCACTCCCCTATAACCAAAGGATTATCAACTTCAGGTGGCTGAGCTACATACATGTAGTTAGAACCTATTAAAAAATTTAAAGGCATAATTATAGCAAGTAAAATATTTAGGTTAACCCAAAGCTTAAACCATGACAATCTAGGAAGTTTCAAATCTAGGTGTAGATACATAAATATTGGCATACCTATTAATAAGCTATGTGAGACATAAAAATTTAAATAATATCTAAGTGTGCCGTCAAAATAGTTTAGCTGAGGCGTTAAGATTGCCATAATTCCTCCAATTATCCCTGTATAGTAAACAAATTGAAATAGTTTTTGCTTGTTTTTCATAAAAGGCAAAACACAAAGGATTAAAGAAGAAATTCCACATAATTGAAGAGGCAAGTTATATTCAATATCCCAAGTACCATTAAAAAAATAACTAACATTTTCAGATATGAAGTCAATTATCATAATAACACCCATTATATAGGTTATCAGTTTCTTTTGATCTCTATTTAAAACCCTAGCTAAAATTAGCGGCATTGATATAACAAGTATTGAAAAAGCAGTCCATATTATCCACTCTTCAGATAAAAATTCAATTACATATGTAGGTATCGGATTTTCTTCCACAAGAAAAGGTTTTTTCAAATTTATAAAAACTATCTCAACTAAGGATTATTTGTCCCTTTTTTAGGATCCATTGTTTAACTTATTTATTTTATGAAAAATTGGACAAGTCTTTCCATGGGCTCCTTTTATATAGCCAGTGCTCATTAGAAATTCTTTAGTTATCTCTCCTCCTGTAAACTTAAAAGTGTTTTTAAAGAGCTTAACCCATTCATCTATGTTCATTGGTGTTTTTAAATCTAACCATGATTTGAATGATCCATGTTCATTTTTAATCTCTAATACTTTATTGGCATTATAAATCACTGCTTTAATCTTTAATTTGTTTCTTATTATACCTTTATTTAAAAGAAGTCTATTAATTTCTCTGTATCCATAATTAGCAATATGATCAATATTATAATTTGAATATGCTGATTTAAAGTTTTCTTGTTTATTTAATATTATGGTCCATGATAATCCTGCTTGATTAATTTCTAAAATTAACCTTCCAAATAATTCATTATCTGATTCTATTGAAAACCCATATTGAGTATCATGATATATTTTATGAATATTATCAGACTCTAAAGTTGCTACAAACTCGCAATAGGAATTAGGTTTAATTAAGGACAATTTCTAAGTATTTAAAGAAAATCTTTTCAAAGTCATCTTGATTCTCCATATGCGGAAGATGTCCTGATTTTTCAATAAAAAACTCTTTCCTATTAGGAAGCATCTCCTCTAGCCTATCTTTAAACTCATCATAAACAACAACACTGTCATGTCTTCCCCAAAAAGTAAAAATTGGAATACCAAGAGAATGAATTCTGTAATGAGCATCATCTAATGAAACTAAGTTTTTTGTTGTTGATATTAATGCTTTTGCAAAACCATAGTGAGTTAATAATTCATCATATTTTTTTGACCAGTCAGGAAATTTTTCTGGATTAAAAAAATCATTCTTCTGACCTTGAGAAAGCTCAGGGTAACCTTCAATGAATTTATTTATTTCTTCTTGTGAAACAGATTTATCTGACAACTCAGTATGTTCAAAAAATCCAACAGATGCAACATAAAATAATGAGTTTACTTTATTTGGATCAAGGTCTGCTATTTTCGAAATTATTCTTCCTCCATTTGACAAACCCACAAGAGCGGCATTTTCAATCCCTCTATATTCCATTAATTCAATTACTTGGTTTGCACGTAAATAGTCAGTTTGAGGAAGATCTGGATTATCGGAAAAACCTCTGCCAAATAGATCCATCATTACAACCCTATATCCTTTATCTTTAAGAGAATTAAAGGTTGTTTTCATAATATATGATGGTATTGAATATCCATGGACTAAGACAACATTACCAAAATTAGAGTCTTGATTCGCTTCTTCAAAATATGTATAACCATCAGATAACTCAACATACTGGCCATTAGTTTTATTAAGAACTTCATCTCTAAACGCCTCATCCTTAACAACATATTCATAATCATTAACACCTACTTGACAGGATGTGAATAAAATAGATAACAATATTATTTTTTTCATAAATACCAATTTAATAATTTATTACTTTTAATCATTAATCATAAATCAATTAAAATTAAAAAAATGGCAAGAACACCTTCAAATATGTTATCATTAGGAACAACAGCTCCTAATTTCAATCTTATTGACGTAACAAGTAATACAAATGTTTCTTTAGATAACTTAAAAGGAGAAGTTGGAACAATGATAATGTTTATATGTAATCATTGCCCTTTTGTTAAACATGTTAACTCAACAATAGCATCAATGGGTCAACAATATCATGGAAATGATATTAGCTTTATAGCGATCTCTAGTAATGATGTTATAAATTACCCAGAAGATAGTCCTGAATTAATGAAAAGTAATGCACTTGAAAATAATTTCAATTTCCCATATCTATATGATGAATCACAGCAGGTTGCAAAAGATTATGATGCAGCATGTACTCCCGATTTTTATTTGTTTGATTCTGAATTAAAACTTATCTATAGAGGTCAACTAGATGATTCTCGCCCGGGAAATGAGTTAGAATGTGATGGAGCAGATTTAAAAAATGCTATAGACTGTCTTACAAACAAGAGAGATAACACTAGAATACAAAAGCAAAGTATTGGCTGCAATATAAAGTGGAAGTAATAGAAAGACCATGATAAAGTTCTTTCTAGGTTTTATAATCGGTTTCCTTATTGGGTATTTTCTTTTTGATGACTCTCTATTAGGAATTGCTATTGGATGTGCTATAGGTGCAGGGTGGTCACAAAGTAAGATTGCTTGATTTTTAAAAAATGAAAAATATCATTCTCCTTTCAATAATATTTTTTTCATGTTCTAACGATAGTTCAATAGATCAACCTATGGGACTAGCAAATCTTGAATTAGGAATTAAAAACATAATCCCAAATAGTTTAGGTAAAGAATATTCTAATAATTTTAATCGTTATACTAATGTTGTAACACCCAATGGAGGAAAAATACACATTGTAGCTCAAAGTAATTTAACAGATGAACAAATTGTTAGAGCTAGAAGCACACTAGAACATTTTCTTGAAAATTATCCAGGTTCCAAATATGGTAGTGACAAATCTGAATTAGCAAACAAAATGTCTGAAAACGGTGCAATTCTTACACTACTTAATGGCCAGGATGATGGAAATAATCCTGTTGAAGTTAATGGTCAAGCATTATTTGAAAATGAAATTCAAGTTGAAGGACATCCTTGGTATATTAATCAAGACTACAATAATCATAGAGATGCAACTTATGAAGAGATTCTCCATTTAGTCCATGATTATGGAATAGGAATAGATGGTCACAACTCTTTTCCAGGTGCAATGCCAGAATATCAATCAGAAATAAGAGAAGCTCAAAAAAATGCACTGTCAAATAATTTATGGGGAATAGATGCTGAAAGGTGGATAAATGAGCTAATAGATGAAAACAGTTTAACTCAAGAATACTTAGCAGCTCTTATAGATTCTTATTACGGATTATGGGGTGCTTGGACAGATAGTAATACTCATGGAATGTGGGGGATATATGTTGCAAAAACAAGAGATGAAATCTTAACAGAAGATTCTATTGGTGCTGAAATAATGAACAATAAATTCTTTCACCCACACTTAACTTATAACGCTAGAATAGACTCGAGTTTTAATGGGAATTTCTCATTAAGATTTGATTCTTCAAAACCGTATACTAATCATTCACAATATTTAAAAGATATAACTCTCTTAGGGAGTAATGATATCTCAGTTTCTATTAATCAACTTGATAATAATATCACTGGAAATCAAGGAATAAACACAGTGATATTCTCTGGGAATAGCTCAGAATATATTCTCAATATTTCGGACAATAAAACTTCTATAATGGATAAAATTTTAGATAGAGATGGAATTAATATATTGCAGAATATTGAAAAATTAGAATTTAAAGACCAAACTATTGAATTAAATTAAAATGAGAAAAATATTATTAATACTAATAATTTCAATAACTTTTTCATCTTGTTATATTCATAAATTATCATATGGTGAGGGAGCTGTTGAAGGATATACAAAAACTGATAAACAACATAATTTTATACTAGGCTTTATCTCTGAAGAGACTTCTATTTTAGAAGAAATTAAAAACGAGAAAAACTATGAAGTTGAAATAAAAATGACTCTTATTGATGGACTCATAAGTTTTCTTACGGCTGGACTTTATGTTCCAACTACTGTTATTGTTAAAAAATAAATAAAAGGTATTAATCTTCTATTTTCCAAAAAGCTATTCCTCCCGCCTGCTTTCCAACTTTAACTGAACTTATTACTTTAAGGGTTTTTAAGCTAATTACGTCAACAATTCCAGGTTCACCTCCAACACCTTCAAGTGATACAAAAGCATATTTACTATCAGGGGAAATCGCAACACCATGTGATACACTTCCCGAATTTTCAATATTCTTCACAAAGCTCAAATCTTTAAGTTTCCAAACACCTGTCTTCCCTTCTCCCTTTATACTAGCAAGTAAATATTTCTCATCTTGGGAAACCTCTAGATTATAAGGTCCTTTTCCAGTTTTAACTCTTTGTGTTATTTCCCATTTTTTAAGATCAACTTTTATAATCTCATCTGAACCATTACATGCAATATATACAAAATGCTTAGAAGGATGATGTATTACCCATGTTGGCTTAACTGTTGAATGCATCATGATTGATTCATGAGAATCTTCTCTATGAATCTTAGATTCTAGTTTTAGGACTCTATTTACCTTAAGACTTAATGCATCAATTTCAAATAACTCACCTGACATCATAGCAACAGAATATTGAAATAAACCATTAGGAGAGATTCTAGATCCATGAGGCATTAAACCAGTTGTTATCTTCTTTATTTCAGTCATTGTATCAGGATCTACAACTGAAACTGAACCTGGCTTCATGTCTCCATGAAGATTAAAATTAACGCAGTAAAGCAGTCCTGTTACAGGGGATATTTGCATAGAAGCAGGGAATAATCCTAATTTAGTTTTAGAAATTGGTCTATTTGATTCTGTTGAATACTTAACTAAACTTCCATAAGGATTTCCATGAGCTAAAGATAAATACCAATATTCACCATTTGGATCAACAGTTATTCCATGAGGACCTTCAATTTCAGTTTTCATGATTCCAACTAGAATCTTTTCTTTCTCATAAGCCTCTGTTCCATTAAATTTTATTAATGAAACTTCGTCTTCTGACTCTGCCGCTACATATATATAATAATCTTGAGAGATAAGAGAGTTAGTGTAAACTGAAAAAATAAAAATTAATATCTTTTTCATTTAATCAATTAAAGGGACATTATTTATATACTGATTTTGTTTCGATGTATCAGGCTTTAATTTAGAAACTTTTGAAACTCCTAACCCATTGTTCCAATCTGAATAAAAAACATATCCTTTATATAATTGAGCTCCCCAAGACATAGTAGCATTTGGTATATAACCATTTGAAGTGCCTGTCATAATATAACCTATCTCTCTTCCTTGTCTATAAAGATCTCCAATTAAATCGCCACTAATATCTACAATCCTAACACCTCCTCCATACATAGCAACATATAAAACATCATCTTCTATCCAATAGTTATGAGATCCTTGTCCCGGTAATTCATACCTAGCAACTTCTTTAGGGTTTTCTAGATCTGAAAAATCAACAAAATGAACAAATCCAGCAGTTATATTAGGGTTGTTTTCATCAACACCATCTGGAAATATCTCATCTCCCAATAGAGTATAGAACTTACCTGTTGATTTACTTTTAAATGGAAATGTAGCATGATGAGCACCTGTTGGGTAATCATAATTACCAAATGCTACTGGGTTAGAAGGAGATCCACCAGCTATACCGTTACCAACATCAACAAGATAAACTCCATCTCTCCAATTTGATGAATATGCAATCCCGTCTTCAACCCACACATCATGAATTGACTGCCCTTCTTTCCCAACTTCAAACATCCCAACTTCAAAAGGATTTTTAGGATCTTCTATATTTATTATATAATACTTTTGACCAGCACTTAATGCATAAACATGATCATCATAAATAAAAACATTATGGACTCCTCCTGTTAAATTTTTAGTGTATTCTGAAATTATTTCTACATCATATGGGTTTGACACATCAATAATTATTATTCCATTTTTTCTATTAGAGGCACCTTCTCTACTAATTACAGCTATTCTTCCATCTTCAGAGACCTTAACATCATTAATAGTTCTTGCATCTACTTTAACACTATCAATCTTTTTAAGATTAGACGGGTCAGTTACATCCCAAAAAAAAGATGTACCATCAGCACCCCATGTGCCTGTTACAGCATAATCTCTTCCATCAACGCCTTCAAATACCCAGAAATCAGAAGTATGTTTATCAGTTACTATTCCTTTACCTACTTTAACAATCTCCCTTTCTACCCCTCTATCAATTACCTTTAACCTTTTAGAAGCTGAAATATTACCTAAAGATGTTGTAATTAAATAGTCTCCTATTATTTCCGCAACAAATCTTCCATCATCAATTATTAAACCTGAAGCAGTAGTAGTTTTATCTATTGCTTTTCCTGAAAAAGAATACTCAAAAGGTAGATTTTTAATCTCCCTACCTCTTGAATCATAGCCGACAGCTTTAAATTTTACCACATCTCCAGTTCTTGCAACATCTATATTAGAACTAATCTCAATTTTAGACACTGGATTTTTTAAAACATTTATTTTAATTTTTGCAGAAATACCATCATATGAAGCTTCAAGAGAGGCTGAGCCAGGTTTAATAGCTTTTACATTATTATAACTATCAACCTCTAAAACATTATTAGATGAATTAAGCTTAAATAAGACGTCATCCCTTTTATACCCCATTTCATCAATTACTTCAAAATTAAGGGGAACATATGTCTCAGCGTATATTTTATCTCCTCCTAATGTGATTTTAATTTCTTCAGTTTTTGGATAATCAACAACTACATCAAAAGTCCTACTTAACCTTTGTCCATCTTGACTAACACATAAAGCTACAACCTCATGGATTCCGGGCTTATTAGCTATTATTTTTCCTTCTTCACGATCAACTGTTATTGCATCTGCTCTACTAAAAACTCCTCTTTTATTATAATAGATTACACCTGCACACATAATTTTCTTACCATTTCTATCTAAAGCATAAGAATCAGGAGTAAACTCCTCACCAAGTTTTAATTTAAGACCACTAAGGTTAGATTCTATAGATAATCCTTGAGAAAATACAGTAGATGATATCATTATTACAATAAGCAATAAAATGTTTTTTAATTTTTTCATATTCTTTTTTTTTAGGTAAACTCTAATTTACAATTAATTTATTTTCTTTATCCACTTTATATATTTCCAAATTGCAATTACAACTACTACTAGTATTAGTATTTTAATATCAATAGAAGTTCCATAGTTTACAAAGTCTCTCATCTTAAGTTATCTTTTAATAATAAATAAAGTCGATATAAATAAAAGTAATCCAATCCCCAATATTATATATGGATCTATAAAATGATCTATAATACCTGCTATCATTAATGCAGCTAGTGTATTAAATGCTATTGAAGCACATAGTATAACTATTGGTGCTAGTATCTTCATATTACAATTTAAAAAATTATTATTACTTAGTGAAAACATAATTCAATTTAAAATGAAAAAATTACTACCAATTATTATTGCATTAATAACACTTAATTCATGTATTTCACTTCAGTTCCCTGATTCAATTAATGTTGATATAACAATTCCTGAAGATACTGATATTGAAAAAATTGAAGTTATGATTGATACATTAAGGGCACAAGCAAAAGATTATGACCTTACCCTAGAAGCTTTAATTCATAAATCCAAGAAGAAGAATAAGAATAAGAAGAAGAATTCGTCATTTAATGTTAATGCTTGAAATGAGCTCATCTGGGAATTAACAAAATTTAATCTTATTATTAAAGACCCCATTTTGGGGTTTTTTTTTATATTTAAGTATGAAAAAAATATTGCTACTAATATTCTTTATTTCAGCCTCATGTTCAAACAATCAAAATATTAATGGTTTAGAAGAAGAAGTTGAAGTGCTAAGGGATAAATATGGGATAAATCATATTTATGCAAATAATGAAAATGATCTTTTTTTTATGCAAGGTTACTTAGCTGCGAAAGATAGGTTATTTCAATTTGAAATATGGAGAAGACAAGCAACAGGAACTGTTTCTGAGATGTTTGGTGAAGAAGAATTTGAAAGAGATTTAGGAACGAGGCTGTTTAAATTCAGGGGTGATATAAAAGAAGAGCTAAATCATTATCATGAAAATGGGTATGAAATTATTACATCATATGTTGATGGTGTAAATGCATATATAAAAGAAATTAAAGACAACAACCTGGAACTTCCTTTAGAATTTAAGATACTTGGAATAGAACCAATGGAATGGACTCCAGAGGTTGTAATATCAAGGCATCAAGGTCTATTAGGTAATATTGAAGATGAACTTAATATCGGAAGAGCTGTTTCGATAATTGGAGAGAAAAAAGTAAAAGATTTAATGTGGTTTCATCCAAAGGAACCATCCTTAAAGATCGATAAGAGAATTACTAAAAAAGATTTAGAAAATGATATACTAAGGTTATATAATGCTTATAGACAACCAATAGAATTTAAAAGAGACTATATTTTAGAAAAATATAAATCAGATAATAATCAAATAGCAGAAATAAAGATTGAGAAAAATCTTGACAATTATTCTATAGGAAGTAATAATTGGGCAATATCTGGAGACAAATCTTTTAATGGATATCCTTTATTAGCTAACGATCCTCATAGGACAATAGTTGCTCCTTCTTTAAGATATATGGCTCATTTAGTTGCACCAGGTTGGAATGTAATAGGTGGAGGTGAACCTGAAATACCAGGGATTTCTATAGGACATAATGGTTATGGAGCATGGGGATTGACTGTTTTTAGAACTGATGCTGAGGATCTTTATGTATATAATTTAAATCCCAACAATCCTTCAGAATATTTATATAACGGGAAATGGAAAAAATTTGAAGTTATTAAAGAAAAGATAAATATTAAAGGGAAGGGAGAAAAAGAAGTAAGTCTGAATTATTCTATACATGGACCAGTAACGTTTATTGATGAAAAAAGGAATAAAGCATATGCTGTTAAGTGTGGATGGCTTGAGGTTGGTGGATCACCTTATCTTGCCTCTTTAAGGATGGATCAGTCGAAAAGCTGGGAAGAATTTAGAGATGCTTGTAACTACAGTAATATCCCTGGAGAAAATATGGTTTGGGCTGATAAAGATGGAAATATTGGCTGGCAAGCAGTTGGTATAGCACCAATTAGAAATACTCATAGTGGATTGGTTCCTGTTATGGGTAATGGTGATTATGAGTGGGATGGATATCTACCTATAATTGAGAAACCAAATAAATTTAATCCAAAAGAAAAGCTTATAGTAACTTCTAACCAAAATGTTACTCCGGATGATTATGATCGTTGGGATGCTATTGGTTTTGATTGGGCAGATCCATTTAGAGGTAATAGAATAAATAATGTTTTAATAAATAGTTCTAATTTTTCCATGGAAGATATGATTAGCCTTCAGGTAGATTATCATTCTGTTTCATCAGAAAAGTTAATTATGATGCTTTCCAATGTCTTAAATGATGATGATAAATACTTTAATATTTTATCAAACTGGGATAATAAGCTATCAAAAGATTCAATAGCAGCAGGATTATATAATGCATGGGAGATGACAATTTGGAATGAATTCAATAGAAGATATATTCCGAAAGAGGTTAAAAATTTTATTTGGATGCAGTTATCTAGAGTAATTGAAAAACTTGAGGACTTTTCAGAAAAAGATAGAAATGAAATTTTAGCTAGCTCTTTTAAGCAAGCTGTTGAATATATGATTAATACTTATGGCGAAGACACTAATAATTGGGTTTATGGACAAAATGAATATAAACATGTTAAAATAAGACACCCTTTAGAAAGAGTGGTTAATGATTCTATTTATAGCTTAATTTCCTTTAAATCTTATCCTAGAGGAGGAAATGGATTCACTCCTGGTTCAACTAGTTTTAATAACAATCAATCCTCAGGGGGAAGTTTTAGAGTTTTAATCAACACAGGGGATTGGGACAATAGCATTGCGACAAACTCACCTGGACAATCAGGAAATCCAAAAAGTAAATTTTATAATAATTTATATGAAGACTGGGCTAATGATATTTACTTCCCATTACTTTATTCTAAAAGTAAAATTTTAAGAAATCTTGAAAAGAGAAAAGTTTATTATCCTTTAAATAGGAATTAGTCGTTATATATTTTGACTGTTAATTCCCCTTCATTATTTATGTAGGCTCTATACATTCCAGCAGTATTAAAATCCATAGACACATCCCCATTTTTATCAAGCACAATTACTCCTCCATCACCTCCTAAATCTTTAACTTTTTCTAGAGCAAGCTTAGAAGCCTCTTTAATGTTAAGTTTTTTATAATTTACTAAAGCAGCTATATCATAAGCAACTACATTTCTTATAAAAAATTCACCCCAACCAGTAGCTGAAATTCCGCAACATTCATTGTTTGCATATGTTCCAGCTCCAATTATAGGAACATCTCCTAGTCTACCCCATTTTTTATTGGATATTCCACCTGTTGATGTTCCAGCAGATATATTACCATTAACATCTAATGCTACACATCCGACTGTTCCATATTTTGAATCTTTTATATAAGGGTCATAAAAACTAACTTCATTTTTGTTTTGAATAGCTTTTAATTGGTTTTTTCTTCTCTCTGTTATAAAATATGAATTAGGTACTATCTCAAGACCTACTTCAGATGCAAACTGTTCAGCCCCGTTAGATGAAAGCAATACATATGGCGATTTTTCCATTACTGCTATAGCAGCACTTATGGGGTTTTTAATATTTTTAACACCTGCAATAGCTCCTGCATCAAGTGTTTCTCCATCCATAAATGAAGCATCAAGCTCAACAGTTCCATCACTAGTTAATACTGCTCCATGTCCAGCATTAAATAAAGGGGAGTTCTCCATCACATGTATTGTCATCTCAACAGCTTTCTTACTTGAACCTCCATTTTTTAATATATCATAACCGACTCTTATAGCTTCCTCTAATTTCAGAAAATAAGATCTCTCAAGTTCAGGAGTCATATTTTCTTTTAGAATTGTTCCAGCACCACCATGAATAACAATTGCAATTTTATTGTCAGATGGTTCTTGACAACCTAAAAAAACGATACTTAAAAAGATTAAAATAAGATTTCGAATCATTACGATTTATTATTAAATAAATATATTGTTATATTAATGTAAAACATATACAAATCATGAAAAAATTTTTATCCATAATAATTGCATTATTTTCATTAAATGCAAGTTCACAAATTCAAAATATAGCTGAAAAACTAGGTTATGAAAAAGATGCGAAGTTATTAATTCTTCATGCTGATGATATTGGAGTTTCTCACTCTGTTAATCAAGCATCCTTCAATGGTTTTACTAATAATTCAATAACTTCTGGAAGTATTATGATTCCTTGTCCTTGGGTTAAAGAAGTAGCAGAATTTTCTATAAAAAATCCTCAATTTGATTTAGGCTTACATCTTACTTTAAATGCTGAATGGAAAAACTATAAATGGAATGGAATATTACCATCAAATGAGATTAGTTCACTATTAAACGAATTTGATGAATTTTATGATAACACTAGTGATGTAGATAAAAATGCCAATCCTGAAGAAGTTAGAAAAGAATTACAAGCTCAAATTGATTATTCAAGAGCACTTGGTTTAAACCCAACTCATATTGATACTCATATGGGTGCATTAGGAACAAATAAATATTTATGGAGAGTATATATAGAAACGGGTCATAAAAATAAATTAGTTAGCATGGTTACAAGTGGTAGAAGTTTAACTTTATTTGATGATGAGTTTCCAATTCCAAATTATGTTGTAATAGTGAATGATATGTTTATGATTTACCCAGAACTAGATAGGGAATTTGTAGAATATGTTTTTGGAAAAGAAAATGCAGAAAAAATGCTTATTGAACAAGGTTATAATCATGAAACATGGTTTAAACTCTATTCAACAAAAATAAAATCATTAGAACCTGGACTTAATGTGTTTCTTCTACATTTAGGATATGACAATTCAGAACTTCAAGCAGTAACAATTGAACATCCAGAATATGGCTCATTATGGAGACAGCTTGATTATGATGTTTTCAATTCACAAGAATTGAAAAATTTAATAAAAGAGAATAATATTAAACTTATAACATGGGGTGAGATTAGAGAAGTTATCTATCCTAACTTAACTGTTAATTAAATTGTCAGATGCAGAATTTTTCAGAATTATCTTTACAATTACTTTTGTTGTAATTGCAATATGGTGGCTATTTAAGAGAAAAAAAAGATTTTAAAATAAAATGAATTACATCAAGCATCTATTTATAATAATCATTTTGATTTCAGCATGTGAAAAAAAATCTGTAGAGGAAGAATCCTCCCAAGAGGAAATAATATTAGTCTCTTTCCCTGAACTTGGTAGTGATGGTCCATATGAATTGAATAAGGTTTATAATGGAGTTGGTAACTACACAACCTATTATCCTGGAAATAGTCCAATAATCTTATCAGCACCTCATGGAGGTGATTTAACACCAGATGATATTCCAAATAGAACATGGGGGACTACAGTGACAGATACTAATACTAAGCAGTTAACACTTGCTATTATGAACTTTCTTGATTCTAATTATAATATTAAGCCACATGTAATAATTAATAATCTTAAAAGGACTAAACTAGATGCTAATAGAGATAAGGCTGAGGCTGCACAAGGAGATATTTCTGCCGAAAGGGCTTTTGATGAATATCACTATTATATATCAAAAGCAAAAGAGAATATTTTAACTCAATATAATGATGGACTTTTTCTTGACATTCATGGACATGGACAGAATCCAGATGGGTTTTATGATCTAAGAACATGGCTTGGATATCTATTATCTTCTAGTGAATTAGATCAAAGTGATGAAGAACTTGATACAGAATTTGATATATCAAAAAGCAGCATATATGGTCTTGTAAACAAATCATCTGAAAAAATTTCTGAAGTTCTTAGAGGAACAAATAGTTTTGGAAACCTTCTTGAAGAAAGAGGTTATCAATCGCTGCCTAGCATAGTTAGTCCTAGCCCTGAAGGTATGAGGTACTTTAGTGGTGGCTACAATACATATGTTCATGGATCAGCAGAAACTGGAGGAAGCATTAGCTCAATTCAATTAGAAATGCCAGCTCCAGGTATAAGACAAAACGCAACTCAATGGAACGATTTTTCCCATGCACTATCTGAAGTATTAATTATATATTTTAATGTACATTTGAATATTGATCTAGTTAACTAGTTTTATGAGAATATTCATTTATCTAACAGTGTTTTCTCTTTTGTTAAGTTGCTCTAAAGATGATAACTCATCTTCAGATTATTCTAGTTCATCTAATTCTGGATCATCAATTGCTTCATCTTCTTATTCTTCTAGCCAGTCAACTGGAACATCAAGCTCAAGCTCCTCATCAAGCTCAAGCTCCTCTACTAATCTAACAGAACTTCCATCTGGCACATTTGTTTTTAATATTACTGCTCAAACTTCCTCAGATTACATTATATCAGTTGCTGACAGTAATAGTACCCAATCAGGTAATGATCCAATATTAAGAGTTAAAGAAGGTGATGAATTATCCTTTAATGTAAATGCTTCTGGCCACCCTTTTTTCTTAAAAACTACACAAGGCACAGGGACAAATGATCAAATAGATGGTGTTAATAATAATGGTGCTGACGAAGGCACAGTCACATGGTCAGTTCCAATTGGAAGTGCTGGAACATACTATTATCAATGTTCTATTCATGGGGATATGGTAGGTCAAATTATTGTTGAACAATAGAAGTTAGATAATCTTTTTATTTTTGATAATATCTCATTCCACCGAGACTAGAACTATTTATACTTGTTAAGAATTCATAAGCCCTGTAAAATTTATTATTAAATTGACCCTATTGAATAAATTAGGCAGAGTTTCTACTTGCATTAATATTTCCATACATTGATCTTATAACCATTTTCTCAAAAGTTTTAATATCTGTTCTTGTTAATGACATTTCGTTAGCTTTATTTATATTCATTAAGGCATATTGTTGAATAGTTATTAGTGGTTGTACTATCTCTTCTCTAACAAGAATTGATGCTTTACCTGCATCTTCATTTTGCATTAGTTCTGCAAAGCCGGTAAGTTCTAGAATTAGTTTATTTGTAAGGACATATTCATCATATATTAATTTCCAAAATTCTCCATATTTTTCATCATCACTTAGATAGTGTGTTAGTTTAAAAAATGATTTTGTTAGACTCATCATACTATTTGAAATTAATGTTCTGAAAAATAGAGATTTTTTATATAGCTTTTTTAATTTACTAAAATCATCATTAACCTTAAAATAATTTAATGCAGTTCCAACACCATAAAAACCTGGTACATTTTGTTTTGATTGGCTCCAACTTCCAACAAAGGGAATTGCCCTTAAATCCTCAAAAATAAATTCCAAACTCTTATTTCTTTTAGATGGTCTACTCCCTATATTAGTCTTAGAATAATACCTTAATGTTGTAATCTCTTCCAAATAGCTTAAAAATTTTGGATGTGACTTGAACTTTTTATATGATTTATAACTAATCATAGCAAGAGTATTTAAGATGTCGTAGTTTTTCTTTGTTAATTTATTCTTACCACTTCTAAACACCTTATTTGAAATACCGGAGCTTAAAAGTTGTTCTAAATTAAATTTTGATGAATCTATAGTACCAAAATTAGAACTAATTGTTTGACCTTGAACAGTAAGTTGAATGTCATCTGCATGTACAGAATTATCTAAAGAGGAGTAGAACTCATGAGTATTACCGCCTCCTCTAGCAGGTGGCCCCCCTCTACCATCAAAAAAAATAGTTTTTATTTTAAATTTATCTGAAATTTTACTGAGAGAAATCTTAGTTTTATATATACTCCAATTAGCCATAAGGTATCCGCCATCTTTAGTTCCATCCGAAAATCCAAGCATTACAGTTTGTTTATCCCCTCTTTTTTTAAGATGATTTCTGTATTCTTTTATCTTATACAAGTCTTTTAATATTTCTTCCGAGTTTTTAAGATCATCAATTGTTTCAAACAGTGGTATGATGTCAACAGAGGGTGAATTCCAACCACACATTTTAAAAAGAATAAAAACATTCATTATATCATCTAATGAACTACAATTACTTATTATATATCTATTACATGCTTTCTCACCATTTTTATCTTGTATCATCCTCATAACATTAATACTATTAATTGTGTCTTTTGACTCCTTAGACTTTAATTGAGACAATATACTTTTAGTGTCTAAGTTTTTATTAATCTCTTTTGTGAAATCTGATAAATTTTTATAATCATTTTTTAGTATGATAGATGAGTTATTCATTGAGCATATATTATTAAATACTTTTGAGTGAACTCTTGAGTTTTGTCTTATATCAAGACTTGCGAAATGGAATCCAAATAAAGTAACTTTATTAATTAAATCCGTCACTTTTTCTTGGTATAAACCAAAATAAGATTTATTAAGTTCTTTTTTAATCGAAATTAAGACACTTAAGAATTTATCAACTGTAATTTTTGGTTTTGATTTAACATTGTAAATTTCATCATGAAGGTGATCTTGGAGAGTTTGAAGCTGATTAGATATTTTATCAAATGTTAATCTTCTTTTTAGTTTTTTTATATCCTTAAAGTAATTGTTTAGTACTGCGGATCTTAATTTATTAGAGGTCTTAAGAGTTATATCTGAATTAACAAAGGGGTTTCCATCTCTGTCTCCTCCTGGCCAGAAGCCAAAATCAAAAATTGAATTATTTATTTCTTTACCTTCAAAAATATTTTCTTGTAGATAATTGACAATTGAACTAGCTGAGTTATAAAACACGTTTTCCAAATACCATATTAAACTTATAGCCTCATCAAGAGGCGTTGGTTTCATTTTAATATAAAACCTTGTTTTACCTAACTGTGCTAGTAATAGTTTAACCTCATCAAGATCATCTTTATAGATTGCATTTGAAAGGTCAGTTATTATACCCAGAACAGTGTCAGGATAGAACTGTGTAGGATGAGCTGTTAATACTATTCTAACCTTAGTTCTTTTTAAATATAACTTGAGTTTGTTTGATTTTTGAAGATTTACAGCCTCTTCTTTGATATACCGCATTGTTCCTCTTCCATGCATATTGTTAACATAAGGAAAAGCAGCATCCTCAATAGCATCAAATAAAACAACTTGTCTTTCAATATATTTAATGAAATTGAAGAGGATATCATTCTTTTCACAACTATTAATTTTAGGTAAATAGTTACTAAAAAATGAATCGACAATAGATTTAGGATCATTATTATTTTTATATTGACTTTTACAAAAATCCGTGAATAGAGGCAATAGAATTGATGTTTTTTTAAGTGAAGAAAACGGTAATGTTAAAAATAAATTATTGTAAATCTGATATTTTGACAGAACCCTTTGATTGAATCTTTCTATTTTTGGTTTACGAGCCATTTATAATATTTTACGCATAACTAATAGTATCAATACTTTAGATGCTTTTTATATTATACTAATTTATTATCAATTCTCCAAGAATTAAATCTATATTTGCGCAAAAATTTGAAATGAATTTTAAAGAAATCTTCACTGTAAGTATGATTCTATTTGCTGTAATTGATATAATTGGAAGTATTCCAATAATTATATCACTTAGAAGGAAGGTTGGTAAGATAGAATCTGAGAAAGCAACAATAGTTGCCTCTTGTCTAATGATTGCATTTTTATTTATAGGAGAAGAAATACTCAACTTGATTGGAATCGATGTAAATTCATTTGCCGTGGCTGGATCAATAGTTATCTTCTTTTTAGCACTTGAGATGATATTAGGCATATCATTATTTCAAGATGATCAACCAGAAACGACATCAATAGTCCCTATTGCTTTTCCATTAATAGCTGGCGCTGGAACACTTACAACATTATTATCTCTTAGAGCTGAATATCAATTATTAAATATTATTGTTGCAATAATAATTAATTCTCTTTTTGTATATATAGTTCTAAAGTCATCAAATAGAATTGAAAATATTCTTGGAAAAAATGGAATAGCAGTTGTAAGAAAAATTTTTGGAATAGTACTTCTATCAATAGCAGTAAAACTTTTTTCAACTAATATTGGCCTTGTAACTGGATAACTCTTAAATTTTGAAATACATTAAATTAATCTCTATATATTTTTTTGGAACAGCATATATTTATATTGGAATAAGACACTTTACTGAACCAGATTATTTTTTATCAATAATACCTAAGTATATGAGCTTTCATCTAGAATTGGTTTATTTGAGTGGTTTTTTTGAAATTCTTTTAGGGTTTATGCTTCTTTTTAATAAATATAGAACTATAGCTGCAAAAGGAATAATTCTTCTTCTTATAGGAGTATTCCCTGCTAATATATATCTTGCTCAAAGCACTCTAGCACAGTCCTTATTAGAAATTACAAAAGAAACTGCAATTATTAGACTTCCTTTTCAAGCTGTATTTTTATTATTTGCTTATTGGTTTACAAAAAAATAAATATTCGTAACTTTGTTTAATGAAGAATTTTTTTGAATGGCATGAAGAATTTACTTGGAAATTTGCTAAAAAGTTTGGCTTTACCAAATATCAAGTGACACTATTAGCTTGGTTAGAAGGTTTTCTACTTGGATATCTACTCTGCAAGTTTGTTTTTTAAAATAAAAAAAATGATTTTATCAATTTCTTGGAACTGCAAACACACTTGGAAAAAAGCAAGACTTAATACATTATGGTGTCTATTAGGTTGCTCAATAGGTGATTTTGGCACTATTTATTATTTCCAACATATTGACCATACCTGGCCAATCACCAGTATAATGATTTTAGCAATAGTTAATGGATTATTAACTTCAATTATTCTAGAGACATTTATACTATTAAAACAACTAGGATTATTCAATGCAATAAAAACAGCTCTTGGAATGAGTCTTATTTCAATGGTTTCAATGGAAATAGCTATGAATATTACAGATATACTTCTAACTGGAGGAGCATTAATAACTTGGTGGGCTATACCGATTATGCTTACTGCAGGCTTTTTAACTCCTCTACCCTATAATTATTGGAGACTAAAAAAATATAACGCAAGTTGTCATTAAATCGTTTTCAACGAGCTTAATTTGCCTCTTTCTAATACTTTTTCTAATTGTTTTGATTTTTAACTTAATTATGAGTTTATTTATATCATGAAAGAAAAAATAATTGAAGTACAGAAAAAGTGGGCTAATGGAATAATAAAAATGGGTGAGCTTTCCGATGATAAAGATTCTTTAGAAAAATTCACAAATAATTTTCTTCATGAGATATATAACTTTGAAGGAGATCAATTATTATTCAAACCTAGCAAAGCATCAGAAATTCAATTTAGAAATACAAAGGAAAAAACTATTTCATACTTTATTGCTGGAGATGATAGAAAATGCAGTGAAGATCAAGGTTTTGCTTTAGCAAAATGGAAAAAAATTAGTTTTGAAAATAGTCAAATTAAGATAATAAATGATTTAGGTTTTGCTACAGGAAATTATTGTTTTGAAAATGAGTCAACAAAAATAAAAGTTGAATTCAGTTTTGGATACATAGAAATAGATAATTCTATTAAAATTTTCCTTCATCACTCATCTATTCCTTATAAAAAATGAATTATTCTAAAATCATCTCAGGTACAATGAATTGGGGTATTTGGGGTAATAACTTATCTACTAAGCAGGTATCTGAACTTATTGAAAATTCTGTTGAATTTGGAGTTGATACATTTGATCATGCTGATATCTATGGAGGATATACAACAGAAGAATTATTTGGAAAGGGGTTAATAGAATCTAAAATTGATAGAGAAAAAATAAAACTTATTTCAAAATTTGGGATAATGTATCCATCAGATAAATTACCAATTAAGGTTAAGCACTATGATTACTCAAAAGATCACATAATTAAATCTGTTGAAAATTCCTTAATAAATCTTAAAACTGATTATTTAGATTGTGTTTTAATGCATAGACCTAGCCCGCTTATGGATATTAATAAAATATCCGATACAGTTAATCAACTTTTAGAATCTGAAAAGATTAAGTCATTTGGGGTTTCAAACTTTAACCCTCAGCAAATGCAAATGTTTAATAATAAAATTAAAATTGATTGTAATCAAATTCAATGCTCGCTAACTCATTTAGATCCAATTTATGATGGCACACTAGAGTATATGCAATCAAACAATATAACTCCCATGGCTTGGAAACCACTTGGTGAATTCTATTTAAAAAAGAATGATCAAAATAATCGAATAAGAGAAAAGCTTTTAAAATTCAAAAAAAAATATAATTGTTCTGAAAGTCAAATTCTCCTCTCATGGTTGATTAAACATCCTTCTAATATTATTCCTGTTGTTGGAACAACTAAAATTGATAGATTAAAAGAATCTATAGATTCTAGTAGTATTAATTTAGAGTTAATTGATTGGTTCGAAATATTAGAAGCTAGTGTTGGGAAAAGAGCTCCTTAGACTACTTGCCTTTTATATAATTATCTGTAGAATACTTACCTGGACCGGCAATTATAATAATTGAAAGTGATATTAAATACAATAGTGCACTCTCATATGATTTAAATGGTTCACCACTTTTAACATCGAAAACAACAATAAACATCATAAATAAGGGAAGTGCTGTAAAAAATCTTGTTTTATATCCTATTATGATAAAAATAGGAGCTATAAGTTCACCTATCAATGCAAGTAATAAGGTTATGTCACTCCCAAAGCCAAGAAAATTATAGAAGAAATCTTCTCCATTAATAAGCATCTTAAGCTTTTTAAGTCCATAACCAAAAACAAAAAGAATTGATATTATTACTCTATGTATTAATAGTGCTTTATGTATATATTTAGTCATTAGTCAATTATAGTTATAAGTTTATTATAGCCTCATCTATCCACTGCAATCTATTATTAATCCAATCTTTCATATAACCAATCTCTTCTTTATAAGAATTTGCAACAAATTTATTTGGCCAAATATATCTTCCTAATAAATCCCATCTAGAAAAATTTTGGTATACAGCTCCACTATCATTAAGATAATCAGTATATCCATCTATTTTATCCATTATAGATTGGTTAGAAAGTAGATTTGATCTAAGATCATCCCATCTTGTCAGGAGAGCTTGTTTAAATTCTGGAGATTCCATAAATCTATTCCACCAGAAAGGTACTTGCCAAATATCTCCAGGACATATATCATTAAATTTAAACCCCCATCCACTTGTAGTCCATCCATTACAATAGTCTGCATTACCAAAAGCTAAGTTAAAGTCCCATATTGGTCCCATTTTTAATTTTCCATTTACATCTTTATTTAAAAATGTACTCAGTCTATAGCCATCAATATTTTTGGTTATTTCGTTTATTATAAAAAAATTGATAAATGAATCTATATCTATATAACTTAAATAACCATTTTCTAAATTATTAAATTCATCAGACAATAAATTTGACTCAAAATCATTTATATATGTTTGGATATATTCTTTTTGTTCAGTTGAAATTTTTTCTGGTTTTGGATAATCATATATAAAATATATTTCTGATTGATCTGACAGATTACCTTTCGTATTATAATTAGATCTAAATGACATAGATGAATCATAAGTGGTTCCTGATGATGAATCACCAGTTGCCTTATCAATTTTAATTATATAACCACCATTTGCTGAAGAACCTGAATGTTTTGTTACATCTACCCTGTTTTTATCTCTTTTGATTTTTTCCATTAAAATATAAACACCCTTATAATCACCATTAATTGATAAATTGTAAAATTTTGTATCACTAGCCTTGTAACCTATTAGATTAGATAGATCAAATGTTAATTTGTTTCTTATTAACGATTTATCACTATATGGGCCATAAAATATCCAATCCTCTTCTGGTGAAAAACCTCCTAGAGAAACATCTATATCATCATTAAAGTCGCTACTCCTAGTCTCAAATCCATAAGACTTTTTATCAAACATTTGTGAAGAGCTACCCCTAATCTCAATACCTATATTATAATCAGATTTAATTAAGTCTTCTTCAATAAGACTTAATGTAGCATTAATCTTAGGTTCATCAACAATTTCTTCTCCTAGGGTTGATATGATTGCTTCAGGTAATCTTTGAATGTTTTCACCTGTATAGGTAATTTCGGATTCTCCATCATCTAAATCAAGGGGTTCAGGTCCATGACAAGAAATAATAAATGGTATGATTAGAAAACAAATAAGGGATCTTATTTTATTATACATAGAGTTTTTAAGAAAACATTTCTTCATAGATATTATCAATAAATCTAGCTAATGAAAAATCTTTTTCAGTAATAGCATTTAGACTATGTGTGTGCAATTCAATTTCTAGTATGTTATATTCATTAGTTAATTTTGGATGATGATTTATTTTTTCAGAATGATCAGCAACTATATTCATAAAGCTAAATGCATTCATAAAGGTTTTAAATGAAATTTTTTTATATAAAATATTATTCTTTATAACCCAACCATCTAAAGCTTCTAGACTTTCTTTAATCTTATTCTCATCAAGTATCTCAGACATTCGCCTCTTATTTAAAATATCTCCAAATATAATATATTGGAATTAATATTACAGCTATAACTATTGAATAGAATAATATATAAGCTATCAATATAAGAATCAAACAAATAAAAATTATCCTTACTATAATTGATAAAAGTGGATGAGACATTAAATCAGAATAAAGTTTCTTTAATAATTTGATTAGTTGGTTCATTATAGATAAAAGTATAGCATTAAATTATTAATTTTTATTATAAAAAAACGATATTTGTAATATGAAAAAAATATTATTAATTATTTCAATAATTCTTTTTTCTTGTAATCAAGACACAAAAGAAAAATTAGTCGTTTATCAATCACCTACTTGTGGTTGTTGTTCTGGTTGGGTAAGCAATATGGAACAAAACGGTTTTAATGTAGAGTCAATTAAGACAAATGATATGTACTCAGCAAAAGTCAAAGCTGGTATTGATTATACACTTCAATCATGTCATACTGCATTTATTGGTAATTATTTTGTTGAAGGACATGTACCATCTGATGCAATAACAAAACTTTTATTAGAAAATCCTGACATTAAAGGAATTACAGTTCCTGGAATGCCTGCTGGAAGTAATGTTCCAGGAATGGAAACAATTAATGAAAGAGTAGAATTTGATGTTCTAGCTGTTAATCATGATGGTTCCACATTTATATGGAAAAAATACCAATAATTTAATCACATAAATTTTATGAAGGTTAAATCTATTTGTCTTCTGTTTCTAATTATTTTTTCTTCATGTAATAAAGAAGATTGTTTTACAATAAGGGAAAAAAAGATTATTGACGGAAAGTATTATTTTTATTTTAATACTCCATTAAATGATGGTCCAGGATATTCATCTGGAGATGGTTTAAATTCAGGTGGTTATATTCCTGATGAATATTCTTCTGGTATAGTAGATAAGGATACTTATGATTCAACAAATATTGGAGATAAGTACTGTGAATAAAGAAACCTGCCTAAAAAACCAAAAGGCAGGTCTCAATAATATATAAATCAGATACTACTATTAAACTATTAAGTAGGTAAATAAACTCTACTATTAACATGGTATAATTGTAAAGCAAAATTATATCCTCAAAAACAGAGGTTAAATAAAACAAATGATTATTTTTTAATTTTTATCAATATTTAAAAAAAAGTGGTTATTTTTTAATACTTTGATTTATTAATATTGTAAAAATTATTAATTTAAAAATGCTGAGTAATAATTACACAAAAAGTTATATTATATTTTCATTATTAATAATGTCTTGTAACAATGAAATAACTATCAACTCAATGGAATCAAATCAATTAAAAAATGAAACTAGTCTTTATCTAAAACAACATGCTGATAATCCAGTAAATTGGCAAAGATGGTCAAATTTAATTTTTGACTTTTCTGGAGAGTTAGATAAATTGGTAATTGTTAGTATAGGATACTCTAGTTGCCATTGGTGTCATGTAATGGAGGATGAAACTTTTACGGATGAAATGATTGCTAAATTAATGAATGATAATTTTATAAATGTAAAAGTTGATAGGGAAGAAAACCCTGATGTTGATCAAGCATATATGACAGCATCTCAACTTATGACAGGTATGGGAGGGTGGCCTTTAAATGTTATTACTCTTCCTGATGGAAGTCCAATATACGCTGGAACATATCATACAAATGAGCAGTGGTTTGATATATTAAATAGAATTATTCGAGTTAAAGAAACTAATTACGAAGGTCTTGAAGAAATAGCTAATAATGTAAAAAGTGGAGTAATTGATATAAATACAATTACAAAGAAAAATGAAGTATCTGAATTCGATAAAGATTTTTTAAGTAGAAATACAAAAATTTGGTCAGATAAATGGGATACAAATAATGGTGGAGATATAGCTCAACAAAAATTTATTTCACCTTCAAAATATCAGTACTTAATAAATTATGGCTCTATTTATAAAGATGAACAAATACTTAATTATGTTAAAAAAACATTAGATATAATATCTAATAGTGGGATAATAGATATAGTTGAAGGTGGTTTTTATAGATATACGATTGATCCAGAATGGAAAATTCCACATTTTGAAAAAATGCTTTATGATCAGGCTCAAATGATTAGCTTATACTCTAATGCATATAAATTATTCAAAACACCTGAGTATAAAGATCTTGTTTATCAAACTATTAATTTCCTTAACAATGAAATGAATTCATCAAATGACTTATATTATGCTTCAATGGATGCTGATACAGATGGTGAAGAAGGAAAGTATTATTCATTCAATTTAAATGAAATTGAATTAATCTCTAGTGAACAAACTGATTTATTTAATTCATACTTTAATATTGACCTAGATAAACCATGGGATAATAACAAGTTTCTTCTAATACCAAAAAGAGACTTAAAATCATGGCTTAGTTCAAATTCATTAAATGAAGATGAATTTTCAAAAATGAAAGAAAGGTGGATTAGTGAGATATTGAAGATTAGATCTAAAAGGACAAAACCTCGAATAGATGATAAGACAATTATTTCATGGAATGCACTATCAATAATTGGTTTGATTGATGCTTATGAAGCATTTAAGGATGATCTTCTATTAACTCAAGCCAAAGATAAGTTTAACACTCTTCTAAAAATGGGGTATAAAAATAACATGTTAGTTCACACCTTTAAGGACAGACAATACCAAGATGGAGTTCTAGAAGATTATGCTTTTCTAGCTAAAGCTGCAATGAGACTTTTCCAAACTACTGGAGAGGAGTTTTATTTTAATAAATCTAAAGAGATAATTGATGATAGTATTAAGTATTTTAAAGATGAAGAGTCTGACTTATTGCTTTATACAACAAACAAAGATTTATTTACTAAAATTGTTTCTATAGATGATGGTGTTATCCCTTCACCTAATTCAATTATTGCTGAACAATTATTTAATATTGGACATATAATTTTTGATGATTATTACCTTGATCAATCAAATAAGATGGTCTCTTCTGTTAAAGAAATAATTGACGGAAGTATTAATTATTATTCTGTTTGGGCAAACAATATTCTAAATAGAGTTGAGTCATTTTATGAAATTGCTGTTATTGGTTCAGATTCAGATTCTAAAACAAAATTAATTTCTGAACAGTTACTTCCTAATGTAATTTTGGTGCAATCTAATTCTGAGAGTAATATTCCTTTGTTTATGGATAGATTCTTTGAAGATGAAACTTATATATATGTATGTCAAAACAAAACTTGTCAAAGACCAGAAACAAGTATTAAATATGCTTTAGAGCAGATACCTTATTTAAAGACAAACTAAAATGAAAAAAATATTTCTATTTATTATAATTTTAATTATTAGCTGTTCAGAAGACAATAAAAGCTGTGAAACTTTTTTGGATTGCTTAGATGGAACATATTGGTCAAGTGAGGATAATGCATCAATATGGAGGTTTTTTAATGATAAAAATGATGTGTATATGGATGTTCATGTCAATCAAGGAGGATGTTATATCTATGAAGACAATAATATGGTAGGAGCTTCATTTAAATTTCAGACAAAAAAGAACCTTTCAGAAGACTATGCAGGATATAATTGGCTCTACACAATTGTAAATGACTCTCTTATAGAAAAAACAAAGGCCGCTGGAGGAAATACTTATTATTTCATTAAAAGAGACAAAACATATTTTAATGAAATATTAGATCTAGGAATTTGTAATTAGAGTTTAATAAATATTTTCTTTTTGAAAAGAATATAAGCTGGTAAGAAAATAATAAGAACATATATAACAGCATACATAAAAGACACTAGCTTATCAGGTATTCCAAGCCCAGTAATTAAATTAAAGAACTCTTTATTAGGATAAAAGCCTAGAAAATAATTACTATAAAATATAGAAGATAAAACACCTGCTAGAACATAGCAAAAGATTGAATTAACCCCAAAAACATGAGCAAATTTAAATTTCTTGTACCCTAATACATCTATGGTGTATACAAAAGCTGCTGTTAATAGAAATGACATTCCTCCCATTAAACAGGTATATGAAGTGCTCCAAAGATTTTTATTAACTGGAAAAGACCAACTAATTGCATCTCCTATAAACACAAGAATTACACCAATCAGGAATAGATTAATCAGTTTATCTTTCATATCCTTTTTACTAACTAATATACCTCCAGCTATTAATCCAAAAATACCAGTTACTATTGATGGAAAGGTTGATAATATACCCTCAGGATCCCAAGTGCCTTGCCACATAACTCCAGGGAGATATAAACTATCTATATAATGAGCCCAATTCCTTTCTGGAATACTAAGGTCAGGAACACCAATTCCTGGAACAGGGGCAAAAACCATAATTATCCAATACAGGATTAAAATGGTAGCTGCAATATAAACTTGTTGTTTCTGTTTAAAAAAGAGATAAATAAGACCACAAAAAAGAAATACTACTGAAATTCTTTGAAGGACTCCTGTCCATCGAATATTTCCTAGATCAAAAGCAGGCCATATCCATAAAAAAAGTCCTACTAGGTATATCTTTAAAGCTCTCCATAATATTTTTTTTATAAGTGAAGATTTATCTACTGAGTTAAGTCTTTTACTCATTGAAAGAACAATGGATACACCAACTATGAATAAAAACAATGGAAAAATATAATCGGTTGGAGTTAAGCCATTCCATTTAGCATGAAGCAATGGAGCGTAGACATGGTCCCAAGACCCAGGCTGATTAACTATTATCATAAAAATAATTGTTAATCCCCTTAAAACATCTATAGATAATAATCTCCCTTTCATTTAATTCAATTTATATAATTATAAAGTAGTAAAAAATTTACTTATTAACTTTGATATCATTTCCTCCCCTACCGGTATTATCAAATAATCTTAGATGGACAATGTCATCTTCATTTATTTTAAATGGAGAGATATAATTCTTACTATTAGAATTAGGAACTGATCCATCTAAAGTATACTTTATATTTAATCCTGGGAATACTGTATTAGCATAAAGAGAATCATTAATTACAACTCCCCCTGGTTTAGGTAAATCATAAGATAGGCCACCAAAGATATTATCAATCATAGGCAAAACCCTTTGCCCAATATTATTAGTAAACTTGTTCCATTCCATTTCTAAAGTTTGATCTTTAAGTTCCTTATCTGATATTTTCATCCATGAATCATCTTGAGACCATGCTTTTTGTGAAAAGACTATAATATTTGGCATAAACATATAATCAAGAATATTTTCGTTTACAATAGTCTCACTCCATATTTGTGATTGAACACCTATTATGTTATCTCTATTATTTGGATTTAATTTTTCAGATTTATTGATATAATCAATTGAGATATTATTTTTTTTAACCCCATATGAATCATTAAAAATATCAAACACATCAACAGTCCACATATCTTTATAATCAGCATAGCCACTCCAAGAAAGCCCAATATTATCAAAATCTTTATCATCTACCATATCAAAATAAAATGCACTTGAATTACTCATAATGGTCTTATATCCAAGATTAGCATATTTATATATCATATCTTGTCTTCCTCCACCCCAATCATTTTTCCACACAAATAATAAAATATCATCTCCTTCAAAAAAGTTTTTTATCTGGGTTTCAGATTGATTCTTTTCTGTTAGTTTAAGTAAAATGTCATCCCAACCTGTCATTGTTAAATTATAAGTAGATAATTTATCATAAATTCTTTTTTGTTGATATTCATATAAAGCATTATAATCACCAGATATAGATTTTTCTCTCATAAACTCATCACAGATTGGAGATTTTTGCCATGCACCATATGGAAGTTCGTCAGCACCAACTCCAAATTTTTTCATTTTAACACCAGCTTCTTTATACATTAAATAGATCTCATCAATTACTTTTTCGTAGAAAGTAAAAGCACTCTCTCTACAAATACAAGCAATATTATCATCAAACCCTTGAGCTGAATAGTATTCACTTTGATCATCTGGATCACTCAGCCAATATTTCTCAGCTTCTTCCTTATCTCCAAGTTTTATATATTTCTGATATCTAACATTCATAGACACAATAGCAGACCTAATATGAGAAGGAAAACTAATTTGAGGTATAACTGTTATATTTCTATCATTGGCATACGATAGTATATCTATAAATTCTGACCTAGATAAATAACCAGAACCTGAGGAATCAGTATAAGGACCTGAACCATATATTGGTATAAGATTGTCAGATTCATCTTTTGTAAAACCTCTTTTTGATCCAATCTCTGTTAATTCTTCAAGACCTGGAATTTCAAGTCTCCATCCTTCGTCGTCAGTTAATCTAAAATCTAGATAATTAATTTTAAAAAAAGACATATAATCCAAAATTTGCTTAATCTTTTTTGGACCATAAAAGTTCCTTGAGATATCAAGAAGCATTCCCCTGTAAGAAAATTTTGGCGAATCATTAATTTTAAGATTTTTTATCGATGTATTTTCTAATTGAGATACTAAAAATATTTGTTTCAGAGATTGAATTCCATATAATGCACCTGATCTATCTGAAGCAAAAATTGATATATCATCATTATCAATATTTAATATGTAAGATTCTTTTTCTAGGGTATCTAAAAAACTTACTTTAATATCAATTTTATTATCATTTGAGACAACATCAACAACGCCAGACATTAAAGACTTAATCAAATCAAAACTTAAATTTAAAGATTGATCAATATCGATTGAATATTTATTTTTCAAATCTATCTCACCGTCTAATAATTCTATCTTATTTGGGGTAGGAACAATCAAATCAAGCTGAGACTTATCCAAAAGTTTATTAGATAAATTATAATTAAATCTATCATTAGCTGTTGGAATATTAAGATCTTCAACATCTTTAGCATTTTCCCATAAATTAAAAAACTCAACATCTATAATATCATCATCTATTACTACAAAGCCTCCCATAGGAAGGTCAGATTTTCTTTTGACTCCCCCTCTTTGTTGTAAACCAATAAAAATAGTTTCCCCTTTTTTTAAAGAATAATCATCTCCAAATGATAAAATATTATAAGACTGTCCAGCAACATATTCATACTTAATATTTTTTGGAAGTGATTCAGAATCCACTAAAGCACTTATTTGATTCCAATGGAGTGACCATAAAGAAGAGATATCCTTACTTGTTTTGTTTGTAATACCTAGAGTAATATTTAATCGGTTATCCTCTGAGCTAAACTCATTAATGTTATATATAACCTCAATTACTGATTTATTTTGAGAACAAGAAATAAGGAAAAAAAACAAGAGTAGAGTTGATATTTTCTTCATAAGATTTTTTATTAAGAAAGGAAGTTAATTATTTATTCTAGTAAACTCAATAAAATCATCATTTTTAGCAGAAACTATATAGTCTATATTACCAATTTTAATAAACTCCATATCCTTCACATCACCTTTAACAAAAAGTCCACTCTCTTTAGATGGAATAGCTGTAAATCCTTTTTCTTTTGTATAGCTCAATAATAACCCAACACTTGCATCATTTCTTGGAGTTTCAACTTCTGAATTATACATATTACCTGATATTATTATATCCTTATAACCATCATTATCAAAATCTTTAATTAAAATCTTGTTTATAGCTGAAAGTTGTGAATATTTAGGTAGGTTTTTCATTATAAATTTATCTCCTGTATTCTCTAGATAAACACTTGAAAATGTTTTAACGTAGTAGTGAAGTGAATTTTCAAGAGCTGGTTCAGTGTAAACATCTTCTAAAGTAGCTATTGAAAAAGCATCATAATCTTGAAACTTCATTTTAATGGCAGGAATTTGATCAGAAGAACATTGCCTTCCTCTTAGTGGATATTTATCACCATTGTTATAGTAACTTAAAACAATATCTCCACTTTGGTTTTCATCAAAATCATTATAATAAATATCAAATGTTTCATCAGATGATGCTTGATATTTATAGTTATTTCCAAGATTACCTACAACTAGGTCCATATCACCATCATTATCAAAATCTTCAGAAACTATATCATACCACCATCCATTAGTTGAATCGGAATCAATAAACGATTCATCTTCTATAAATGTTCCTTGAATATTTTTATAAAATTTTATCGGCATCCACTCACCTACTACTATAAGATCATCCCAAGAGTCATTGTTATAGTCTGTCCAAACAGAAGAAGAAACTAAACCAATGTCACTAAAAGGAAAAATAGAAGTGTCCGCATTAATAAATTTTACTTGCTTACTATCACTTACATTAATAAGAAGTTTGCTTTCAGCAGGGAGAGGGTAATTACCAGGAACAAGCCTACCTCCAACAAATAAATCTAAATCACCATCTTTATCAAAATCATTAGCTGAAACTCTCATCCCACTTGTAAAGTTAGATGGGATAGAATTGACAGACTTAATTAGATTTCCCCTTCCATCATTAACATAAAGTCTATCTATTAAATATGGAGAATCTATATCAAATTCATTACCACCAGAAACAATATAACAATCGTTATCTCCATCATTATCAGCATCAAATAAAATAATATCCATATCTTCATAAGCACTATCTTCTTCAGAAAAACCATATAATTTATTTCTAAATTTTCCGTTTTTTAGTTGAAAATAAAATGCTGTAGGTTGACCTTTAGCACCACCAATTACAATATCATCTAATCCATCACCATTAATATCTCCCGTTGCAATTCCAGGTCCTAGTTTTGAGTTCTGGTGAGGCAGTAAAACTTCTTTATCATAATCATTATAATCATTCTCTATATGTTTATGTTCTAGTATTTTTTCTGAAACAAAAAGTAAGTTATCCTCTTCTTTAATATTAGTTTTTTTATTGGAATAAGAATCCTTAATATCTAGCGTTATCATCTGATTAATACCTGGATTAATCAATTCATAATAATTTCCGTTTGGCCATTCAATCGATATTAAATCAATTGAAGTATTATTTGATAGTCCAAAATGGAATTCTGGTGATACTGAAGATTGAAAACCTCTTGAAAGAGTCATCTCTTGCATTTGGTTTAAATCATTTGACTTAACAAAAGCTCTAGCACCAATACCAAATGGATTTAATTCGGAACCTTTAAGTTTAATTTTTACATAATTATGAGATGAATTATTTTCAAATATTTGAGCTTCTTGGTCAATATTATTTACTATTATTTCTAGATCTCCATCATTATCTAAATCTGCATAAGCAGCTCCATTAGAAAAGTTTTTTAAATCTAACCCCCACTCTTTTGTTACATTAGAAAAACTCAAATCTGTATTATTCTTAAAAATAAAATTAGATATAGGCTCTGAAGGAATATTTTGCGAATAATATAAAAGACTATCTTTTGCCATAGGTCTTAGTTTTAATTCATTAAAATAATCTCTATGATTAATCTCTCTTCTTGTTCCATTTGAAATAAAAATATCTTTCCATCCGTCATTATCAAAATCTGCAAATAATGGTCCCCAACTCCAATCTGTAGAGGATATGCCCGATAATCTAGATACATTGCTAAAAAATGGCTTATTTCCATTGAATACTCCTCTATTTAACTGAAGAGTATTATGCATATACTGATAATGAAAACCATAATTTACAGTACTCCAAAATAAATCTACATTCATACTAGCCATATTAGCTTTCGACCTTCTATTATCTCTAGCATCCATGTCTACTTGGATATAATCAAGGTTAAAGTCATTATTAAAGTCTGCAATATCAGTACCCATTCCATAAAAAGAAGTTTGACTAGTTGACTCTTTTATTATATCAGTAAAAGTGCCATCTTGATTATTTAAGTACATATAGTCCGGTGAACTAAAGTCATTTGAAACAAAGATATCAGGGTAAGAATCATTATTAATATCCCCTATAGTAGCACTTAATGTAAGACCATATGATCTTAAACCAGCTTCATCGGTAACTTTAGTAAAAACACCATTGTCATTTCTATATAAATTATCTGATTCATCATCTTTAACATTTTGCATTTTATAGTAATAGTATGCATTTGGAGCATCAAAAGGTGTAGGAGGATAATTTGCAACGTATAAATCTAAATCACCATCTTTATCATAATCAAAAAAAGTAGCTTGAACACTATTTCCAATATCATCTATTCCATATTCTTTTGCTGATTCAGTAAAGGTTTTATCTCCATTATTTATATATAATTCATTATTTTTTGGACTGAACTTTCCTCCGACAGAACAATAAATATCTAACAAGCCATCATTATTAATATCAATCATTGTAGAACCTGTATACCATCTATTATCACCTTCAATACCAGAAAAATTAGATATATCCTCAAACTCCATATTTCCTTTGTTTAGATATAATTTATTTTCCACCATATTACCTGTAAAAAAAATGTCAACTAAACCATCATTATTAATATCTCCAATTGACACACCACCTCCCATATAGATATATGGATATGTAAAGTAGTTTAACGTATCATTTTCGATAAGCTTATTAATAAATTTTATTCCAGAATTATTACTTGATAGTAATGAGAATTTTTTCTTATTAACTCCTTTAGAACAAGAAGCTACAAGAACAATAAAAAATATTAAAAAAAGGTATAAACTAAATTTTTTCATTTTACGAATTTAGATAAAAAAAAAGCAGGATAAATGAATTTATCCCGCTTTTTATTTTTAGCTAGTTATTTTGATTAATGCCCAGGGTTTTGCGAAAGCGCACCTGCAGATTGATCAATAGCATTTAATGGTATTGGAAGAGCAGAATGTTTCGATTGAACAGGAAACGATCTAGCTGCAAAAGGAGTAATAGTTCTCCCTTCATTTGCAATAAAAGCGTTTAATGTAGAAACAGTATTACCCCATCTTCTTATATCAAAAAGACGTTTTCCTTCCATTCCTAATTCAATTCTTCTCTCATGTCTAACAGCTTTTCTAGCTGTAGAAGCATCAGTCCAAGCTGAATTATATGTGTCAATTACGTAGTTCGGAGAAGAATCAGCACGTGGCGAATTCTTAGCTCTTTCTCTAACTTGATTTACATAACCTCTACCTTTTTCTAGGTTTCCTGATTCTATAGCAGCCTCAGCAGCCATAAGTATAACGTCAGCATATCTTAAGATATGGAAATTAATTCCAGATCTTTGCTGACCCCAACCACCAGTACCTCTGTTACCATCATCACCAGCAGTATACATACTCTTCTTATTAGCATAAGGACCAGAAACATCTGTGAAAGATGCTCTAATGTTCTCTTTACCAGTAAAAGGACCAAAACCGTTAAAATCTATACCTCTTCTTCCGATAGTATAATCGATTCTAGGATCTAGTGGACCTGTATGAGGAGTAAATGCATCAGCTGTTTCAACATAATAGTCATTAGTTATGTCAGTAGTCATCCAAGTATCAAGTAATGGTAAACCATCTGCACCAGTTTGGAAAGCATTTGCTAAATCTTGTGTTGGTTGGTAAAAACCACAACACATTCCACCTGTCATAGGTCCTATAGGCCAGTTTAATGTACCACCTATGTTACCTTGGAAAGATTGACCAGCATCTGCAGCGAATTGGATAGCAAAGATATGCTCTGATCCGTTTTCACCGTCAGTTCTGAAATTAGCAAAATAGTCTGAATTAAGAGCATATTGCCCTGAATTAATAACTGCGTCTAAATTAGAAAGAGCAGTTGACCATTTACCTTGGTGAAGCTGAGCTTTACCTAGATAAGCTTGAGCAGCAGACTTAATAGGTCTTCCAGCTTGAGAATATGATCCTCCTCTAGAAGCTGGTAAGTTTGCCATTGCAGCAGTAAAGTCTGCCTCAATCTGAGACCAAATTGGTCCAGAATTAGGTTGGTTGAACTCATTATCAGAGAAATTCTGAGTTGATATAAAAGGTACATTGACCCACATAACTTGAATTTCAAAGTTGAAGTGACCTCTCAAGAATCTTGCTTGCGCAGCTTGAACTGCAAATTCATCCGGGTTGTCTGATTTATTTATTAAATCAAGTACCCCGTTAGCTCTATTTACACCTGCGAACAGTGCCAACCACTTACCATCAACATAAGGGTTAGTTGTTTCCCAGTTAAATAATTCTAACGCTAATAAATCTGGCTGATCACCATCTGTTGAACCTTTGTGAGCATCATCTGATATCACATCCAACCACCAGTTATCACCAGTAATATGCCAATCTGCAGCAAAACCATTTCTTACTCCATCAAGAACAGAGTAAGCTCCAGTTAATAAAAGATCAACACCAGTAGCATTTTGTAGTGATGCATCACTTAATGCACCTACAGGGTCTATATCAGTAAAGTCATCTGAACAAGAGACTAAAAGAGAGACCGATAATAAAATTGTTAAAAATTTTTTCATTTTCTTTTTTTTACAGGGTTAAAATTTTATGTTAATTCCAATAGACGACAACTTATATGTTGGATATTGTCTGTTATAAACTCCAATATCTAAAGCTCCACTCCTTGGTACTTCAGGATCTAAACCTCTGAAGTCAGTAAGTGTAAGCAAGTTACGTCCGTTATAATATACTCTTGCACTCTTAGCTCCAATTTTAGAAGCAAGGGTATCAGAAAGAGTATATCCAATCTGAAGAGATCTTAATCTTACATAAGAACCATCTCTTACAAAGAATGAATTCGCCGAAGTAAATTCATTATTCAATGTAGTTTCACTAAGAGCAGGTAAATCAGTGTTTGTGTTTGTAGGAGTCCAAGAATTTAATACAACAGTACTTCTGTTTCCATTAAAGAAATATGGTGATTCGTAATAAAGAGCAGTATAATCGAAAATATCATTACCAAGAGAACCATTCCAGAACATACTAAAGTCCCAAGGACCTTTTTGTAAAGTAACGTTTACACCAAAAAGTAAATCTGGGTGAGGATCACCAATTTTAGTTCTATCACCATCATTGATTACTCCATCTCCATTTATATCTTCATATTTAAACCTACCAATACCAGCACCGTCTTGTTGAGCATGACCTGCAATTTCTGCAGCACTCTCAAAAATACCAATTACGTTTCTTCCATAGAAGTAAGAAATTGGCTCTCCAACTGATGTTCTAGTCATAGAACCTATTCTATCAGAATTTCCAGAATAGAATTCACTGATAAGCTCAGTAACTTCATTTGAAGCCTTTGTAATTTCTGCACCAATAGAATAATTCAGTCCTGAAGTTGTAGCATCAGTATAATCTAATGACAAATCAAAACCTGAAGACTCCATTGAACCTAAGTTCGTATAAGGAGCTCCAGCATCAATCGCTGTCGTACTAATTTTCTGAGTATCTTGAGCTACTAAACCAGTTGTTTTATTTTTAAAAACATCAATTGTTGCTTGAAGTTTATTATCCATGAATCCCATATCTAAAGCAAAGTTTGTTGAAGTTGTAGACTCCCATGTAAGATTAGGGTTACCTTTTGATGCAACATATGCACCAGCAGTTGCACCACCACCTCCATTAAAGTTATACCAACTTAAATACTCATTTATATATGAAATATTTACATCTAGATTAGATCCACCAATATTTTGGTTACCCATCTCACCGTAAGAAGCTCTTACTTTTAATGTATCAAAAATATTACTATCAAAACCATCCTCAGCGCTAATTAACCAACCAACACTACCAGAAGGGAATACTGCATCACCTTGTGCTTTAGCAAAACGTGAAGTTTCATCCATTCTAACTGTTGCAGTTCCAAAGTATCTACCGCCATATGACCAGTTAGCTGTTGCAAAATAAGAAAATAGTGACCAACTAGATTCACCAGAGTTATTAATTACTGGAGTACCAGAACCATTACCTAATTGGTAAAATCCTGGATCTTCAAATAAATAGTCAGTTCTTTTGATACCATATCCTTTATAACTATGTTTTACAGCCTCTGTTCCAACTAGAAGGTCTAGAGTATGATCTCCAAAAGAGTCTCTATAGTTTAATGTATTAGAAATTTTCCACTCATTTATTGTAAAAGTGTTTTCATATAAATCATTTACAGAAATTGCTTCTCCATGTTCTGGATTTAATTTTGTAAAGTATCTACCATCTAGATCTCTCATAGAAATACCTGCGTTAGAGATAAACTTCAACTTAGGAGTAATATCATATTTAAAATATACATCTCCAATTACTTTAAAGTTTTTGTTGTAGTCGTCTTTACCTCTGTATAAATCTGAAATCGGGTTATTTGCAATACCCGTTCTTGCAGAGTTTGCATAAGTACCCGCAAAGTTACCATTAGTATCCCTAACAGGTACTAAAGGAGATGAGAAAGCAGCACTTTGAACATGATATGCTCCAGATTGACTTTCTTTATCAAAAATGGCACTCAAGTTTTGACCTATTACAATTTTATCTCCAATTCTAAACTCTGTGTTTAATCTTGTTGTAACACTCTCAAATCCAGTGTAAACCATTGGACCCTGTGCATTAGTATAACGAAGAGACATGTGATATCTTGCTTGAGAAGAACCACCAGATGCCGTTAACGAAACATTCTTTTGTGTATGAGGATCAAATAGTTCATCGAACCAATCTGTTCCAAGTCCACCGTTCATAACTCTAGCAGAAGCACCTTCATAGGCAGCGCCACTAGGCATTGGAACGTTAAGCAAATCAGGTACTACTGGATTAGGGCCAGAACCATATTGAGGGTGACTAGGAATGTTACCATCGTTAAGAATACTTTCCCAAGTCATGTCAGCATGCTGTTGAGCATTTAACATATCAGGAACTCTTGTAACGTCAGCGATACCAACCCATGCATCTATTTCCATAGTATTTGCTTGGTTATATTGACCTCTTTTTGTAGTAACAACTATTACACCGTTAGATGCACGAGCACCATAAATTGCTGCTGCACCATCTTTAAGTACACTAATTTGATCTATATCTTTCGGGTTTATATCTCTCATTATATTAGCATCTGTAGTTTGAACACCATCAATAACCCATAAAGGACTATTATCATTGGTAGTTGAATAACCACGAATTCTAACAACGGGAGCTGCCCCAGGACCCGCACCAGAAATAACTTGAACACCAGCAACTCTACCTTGTAATGCTTCTGCAGCATTGGTAGCAGGAGTTTTAAATGCCTCCTCTGTGTCTACTGTTCCAATAGCACCAGAAAGTGTTCTTCTTTGTTGAGTTTGGTATCCAGAGACAACAACCTCATCAAGAAGATCAACAGCCGTAGCTAAAGAAATGTTAATCTGTGTTTGGTTTCCTATAGTTACAGTTTGAGAAGAGAATCCCAAACTTGAAAAAGTCAACTGTTCTCCAGTTGACGCATTAATTGAGTAATTACCATCAAAGTCCGTTACAACTCCCCTATTAGTTCCGTCTACCACAATACTGGCACCAGGAATAGGGTTGTTGTTTTCATCAGTAACACTACCAGAGATAGAATCCTGAGAGTAAACGAAACCTGATAATAACATCAATACAACTAAAAAAGCTTTTTTCATGTTAATTATAGTTTTAGTTTATATTATATATATGCGATAAATATAAGTTAATTTTTTGTTAACTAACAAGAAAAACTTATATAAAAACCCTTAAATAGGATTGATAAATAATGATTTTATAACAATAGGTCCAATTCATTAAATTATCCTCAAAACAATCCTTAAAAAATTAATATATATTCATAAATATGAAATGTATTTTTTAATCACAGGATGTTAATTTAATGTCTCTTATAAAATTATGGTCTATTGAATAATTCATATCAATGAATTACTTTTAATAATAATTGGCCCCGTAGTTCAATGGATAGAACAAAAGTTTCCTAAACTTTAGATATAGGTTCGATTCCTATCGGGGCTACTAATAAAAGTGATTTAATGAATAAAAAGTGGACAATTTCTTTACTACTAATTCTAGTATCAATACTATTATCTATTTTGCTTAATGTGTGGTTATTAATTTTGTTTATACCTTTAGGAATCTATTTATTCAAAGACAATTAAATGGAATGGTATAAACAAAAACAGAGTGCTAATATTAGGCTTATTAATAATCTACATTGTTGGAAGATTTATAATGTCTATATTTTTTTAATGAGAAAAATAATCCTTTTAGTCCTATCATCAAATTTTATCTTTGCTCAAATAAATCCTGAAGCTATTGATATAGTTAGAGATAACTATGGGATACCTCATATTTTTTCAAAAACTGATGCTGAACTAGCATATGGTCTCGCATGGGCTCATGCTGAAGATGATTTTGAAACTATTCAACTAGGTTACCTAGCAGGCAATTCAATGTTATCAAATCACTTAGGAGCAGAAGGAGCTCCTGCTGATTTTATCTCAAAATTCATTGGTTCAGAAGAAATTGTTGACAAGAAATACAATGAGATTAGTGATAAGTATAAATTAGTTTTAGATGGGTATGCTCAAGGTCTTAATAGTTATGCAAAGAAGTTTCCCGATAAAGTTCTTTATAAGAAACTTTTTCCACTTACTCCAAAGATGATGTTACGATATGGTCAACTTCAGCTGTTTATAAGATCTAAAGGTGGTGAATGGGTTGGAAGAATATTAAACGATAACTCACAAGAAGATTTTATCGATCAAAGCTTAGTGGGTTCTAATTTTATTGCCATGAATAGTAGCAAAACCAAATCTGGGGAATCATTTCTTTTAATTAATACTCATCAACCTTTAGAAGGTCCAACTTCTTGGTATGAAGCTCACCTTAATAGCGAGGAGGGGACAAATATACTTGGAACTTTATATCCAGGGACTCCTCATATACTGATTGGAGTTAATGAGAACTTGGCATGGTCTCACACATTTAACAATCTAGACATTTTTGATGTATATAAATTAGAAATGACTAAAGGATTAAAATATAAAGTAGATGATAAAGAATATAAACTTAAAAAAGATAAAGCTAAAATCAAGATTAAAATTTTAGGTATTAAGATTCCAATAAATAGAAGGTTTTATAAAAGTATTTTTGGACCTACACTTAAAAATAAAAAAGGTTTTTATTCAATAAGAACTCCAATTCTTCATTCAATTAATGCTCTAGAACAATGGTGGAAAATGGGTAAAACCAAGAATTTTAATGAGTTCTATTCAGTATTAAAAATGAAGGGACTGATAGGAGTAAATATTGCATACGCTGATAAATATGACACAATTTTTTATATGTCTGGTGGGTTAATCCCAAAAAGAGAAGAAGGATATAATTGGAAAGGGATAGTTCCAGGGAATACAAAGAAAACATTATGGACAGAAACATATGATATTGAAGATCTCCCACAGGTCATTCAACCAAAGTCAGGATATATTTATAATGCTAATCATTCTCCATTTAAATCTACTTCTAATGAGGAGAACCCTAATCCAAATAATTTTAATAGTGATATGGGCTTTGAACTATTTGATAATAATAGATCTATACGGTTAAAAAAACTTATTGATGAAAAAGATAAAGTTTCATACGAAGATTTTAAAAAAATAAAATATGATAATTCCTATCCAGAAAAGTTTAGCTACACATTTATGGATATAAATCCACTATTTGATATAAAACTAGACCCTAATCATGAATTGAAAGAGATTCTAGATCTTCTTCAAAGTTGGGACAGAAAAACAGATATAGATTCTACCGGTGCAGGTATATATGGGGTCTTATATTATCATTTATTAAATAATTATAGAGATTATATACTAAAGAATAAAGTTTTATCAGAAGAAGTTTTACTTAGTGCTTTAAGAGAGATTAAAGCATCTATAATAGAAAATTTTGGTTATTTAGAAATAACTTTAGGTGATTTCCAAAAATTAGTGAGAGGAGATATAGAACTTCCTATATGGGGTCTTCCTGATGTTGTAACTACAATGGTTTCCACTAAGCATAAAGATGGTAAACGAAGAGTTATTGCTGGAGAATCATATATAGGTTTTATAAGATTTGATAAAGATGGAGCAAAAATTGAAAGTGTAATTTCATATGGTAATTCAGAAATTCCAGAATCAAAGCATTTTGATGATCAAATGGAGTTATATCAAAACTTCAAACTGAAAAAGGTTTCGATGAATAAAGATGAGATCTATAGAGATGCATTAAGAATATATAACCCCCACTAAACTGAAGTTTATTTTATTGCATTTTTATATAAATCCTCATAGAGTGGGATTACATTTTTAATATCAAATTTTTTAGCATTTTCAAAAGCATTATCTCTAAATTTTTGTTGAAGTTTTGAGTCAGATAATATCTTGATTGAATCTTTTGCCATTTTCCCTGTATCTCCAACATCTGAAGTATATCCAAAATTATTATCTATATTCAATTCTTTGAGTCCACCAATATTTGTTGAAATAATCGGCACTTTTAGAGCCATTGCCTCAAGAGCTGAAAGGCCAAAACTTTCTTTTTCTGAAGGTAAAATAAATATGTCCGAAGAACATAAAATCTCATCTACTTGAGAAGTATTCCCAAGAAAAATTACATTATTTTTTAAATCATTTTTCCTTATATATTCTTTTGCCTTATTTTTCTCTGGACCATCCCCTACCATTATCAGCTTTGAATTTATTTTTTTATTTATTTTTTTAAAAACTTTTAGAACATCATTAACCCTCTTTAGTGGTCTAAAGTTGCTTATATGAATTATTATCTTTTCATCACCTTTAGAAATAACGTTTTTTTCACAACTCTTGTGCTTTTCATTATACTTTTTAATATCAATAAAATTTGGTATGACTTTTATTTCTCTCTTTATTTTAAAAAAATCAATAGTGTCATCTTTTAAGCTTTTAGATACACATGTAACAATATCTGAATGATTAATGCTGAATGTAACAGCAGGTTTATAAAATGGATGATTACCAACAAGGGTGATGTCTGTTCCATGTAATGTGGTAATTATAGGAATATTATAACCATTATCCTTTAGCATTTGTTTTGCCATATATCCAGCATAAGCATGGGGTATAGCGTAATGCACATGTATTAAATCTAAATTATGTTTTGAAATTACATCATATAATTTACTTGATAATGCAAGTTCATATGGCTCATATTTAAATAATGGGTATTCTGGGACTGTAACTTCATGAAAATGGAGATTTGATGTTAATACTTCTAATCTAACAGGTTGACTATATGTAATAAAATGAACCTCATGACCTTTATTTGATAATTCAATTCCAAGTTCTGTAGCAACAACTCCACTCCCTCCAAACGTAGGGTAACAAACAATACCTATTTTCATTAGTTGTAAATTAAAGAATTATAAACAATTTCTTGCATTCTGGTTCTAATATTATGAGTTTGCAATAAGGTGTTTTCTCTTGTTGGATAAGTTCTGTTTGAAAGAAAAATAAAGATTATTTGTTCATCTGGATCAGCCCAAGCTATAGAGCCTGTATAACCAAAATGTCCAAAACTTTTTTTTGAGACCCCTCCAAAAGTTGAACCATGTTTTCCTTCAAGTTGAGGTTTGTCAAATCCTGCTCCACTCCTATTACCTTTATCACAATAATAACAATAGTTAAAAAGATCAAATGATTTTTTATCAAACAATCTAATTCCGTCATATATACCGCCTTGTAAAAATGTTTGAAGTATTAATGCGACTTCATATGAATTAGAAAATAAACCTGCATGGCCTGAAACTCCTCCAAGCATTGCTGCTCCTTCATCATGAACATATCCTTGTAATTTACCATATCTAAAAAACTCATCTTTTTCAGATGGAACTACATTATCAATCGATATTTTTTGATAAGGATTAAACATAGTTTTTTTAAGATTTAATTTTCTGAAAATCCTTTTATCAGCTAATACATCTAAACCTTCTTGATATTTATCTTCTATCCAATATTTAATGAAATAAAAAGGTAAATCTGAGTATTTAAATTCTAATGTATCTCTTAATTCACTCTCAATAATTAAATCAAAAATATCTTCTTGATATTTATTTTTTAAGAATAGATTACTTGAAACTCTAGTTGAAAATCTTTTTCTTTGCTTATTCTTATAAAATCTATTTTTAGGTTTTTCTTTCTTATTTAAAGTCTCCTTGTAAAATGGAATCCATGGTTTTAATCTTGCATAATGAGATAGCATATCTTTTAAAGATATATCAGCCTTATCTAATAATTTTTTTTTTGGAAATAACTTGTTAAGTTTTGTATCAAGAGATAGATTTTTCTTTTCATATTCTTGAATAATTAAAGGCATACTTGCAAGTATTTTTGTTATTGAGGATAAATCATATATATCTGAATTTTTCACCTCTCTCTGTTGACTATATGTATGGTATCCAAAGCTTTTGTGATAAATTATTTTCCCTTCTTTAGCTACCAACATCTGAAAACCTGGTGTCATTAATGAGTCTAAAGTAATTCTACCTAATGAATCTAGATCAGATAATCTATTTGGGTCAAAACCTAAATAAGATGGCCTTGAGTAACTTAATATTTCCTTTTTATCTTTATACAATCCATGATTTAAAGGGAAAAATTTTGTTGAAACGGGAAATTTACCAGAAAATGTTCTAAATCCTGCCATAAGATCAGCACTTACTTCTTGAGAAATAATGGTATTCTGATAACTTATAATCACTGATTTAAAATTATCTAGTGTATTAAATGAATTTAAACTGTAGGGATTAAGAAATAAGTTTAATATTACATCATTTTTTAAACTTATTTTATTAATAATCTCAACTATATTTTTAGGTATTTTATATGAATTGTAAGGGCTACTATTAGATCCTTGATATGTTATTATTAATGCATCATAGTTAACTTTTTCATATATTAACTCATAAGATAGCTCATTATATCTGTCGATTTTATGAGTTCTATTAAGTTGATTATAGAAATGATTACCATTTTCTCCGAAACTTATATGAAGGTATTTTTTATCCGAATCTAGCTGAATTACATCATCTTGATTTTTAACTAAAGTAATAGCTGATTCCATTGCTTTTGAATAAAGCAATGTGTCTTTAGGTGTATTTAATTTTTCTAAAATGGCTTCTGATGATATTGGTAAATATTTATCTAAATTTACAATTGCTTTTGCTCTTAATATTTTCTTAACTGAATTGGTTAATCTTTTCTCTGAAATTTCACCTTTATTATAAGCATTAGATATTAGTTTTATTCCTTTAGCTACATCTGTTGACATAAGAAGTATATCATTACCAACTAAAAATGCTCTCAAATCAACATTAACTTTAGGGTCTTGTAAAACACCCTGCATATCTAAAGCATCAGTAACTATTATTCCACTAAAACCTAGGTTCTCCTTTAGGAGGTTCGTCACGATTTTTTTAGATATTGATGAAGGATATTTTTTATCAAGAGAGGGATAAAGTATATGAGCAGACATTATAGAACTCACAATGTTATCATTAATTAATTTTTTAAAGGGGTATAACTCAATTTCATTTAATCTTTTGAGGTTAGATTTAATTTCGGGGAGGCCTTTATGAGAATCATTACTTGTATCACCGTGACCAGGAAAATGCTTAAGAGATGTTATTATACCAACCTCATCATGTCCTTCTATATAAGCTTTAGCTTTTTGATACACATTTTCAGGATCTTCACCAAATGATCTATTTCCAATTATAGGATTTATTGGATTACTGTTAACATCAACAACTGGAGAAAAATTATAGTGTATTCCTAATAATTTATTTTGTTCAGCTATTCTTCTTGAAATATCCTTAACTATTTCATTATCCTGAATAGCTCCAAGAGTCATGTTCCATGGATAAGCAAATACATTATCTAATCTCATTGCAGGGCCCCATTCAGCATCCATAGCTATTAAAAGAGGTGTTTTAGCTTTAGACTGAAATTTATTCATCCATTCGACATGAGAAAAAGGATCTCCAATAGAAAAAATCAATCCTCCTATCTTTTGCTCAACAACAAGCTTTTCAATTTGATCATAATCTGACTGCTCAGGGGAGACCCAATTAATAAATAACTGTCCTATTTTCTCTTCTAATGAAAGAGAATTATATACACTGTCAACCCATTTATGAGTACTTAATTCTGATAAATTTTCCTGAGAAATTAGGAAACCAGTAAAAGCGAAATAAAAAATAAATAAACGCATCCTATTTAATAAATCGTGAAAGCCAACTATTTTTTAAGTTGCTCTCCCAATTATTCATATAATCAATTTTAGTTTTCACTAAGTTATTAAATATTATAGTCTCTTCACTAATTGATTTATTATTTAGAAGTTCTTTTAGCTCATTTACTTTTACACATTTAATATCTTGTTTATCTTTATAGTTAACATTCATTCTGTCTAATAAGTCAATATTTATTTTTTTGCTTAAATCATTAATAAATCTTAATGATAAATCTATTGAACAGCCTCCTGGCGAGTTAAAAGACTCATTGACTGCTAATATTAAAAATCTATTATATTTAATTTCATATGAGACTTCTAGTTCTTGATTATGCGTTTGCCAATTAATTAAAAAGGATTCTGTAAGATTCCTAATTTCATCTAGTTCCTGATTAGAAAAATCTCTATTAGATTGATATATCCACAATCTTGAATCATCCGGAAGTTTATTAAAATCAACAATCATAATTTATAAGTTTTCAGCTTTTTCTACCAGTTGAGCTACATCTAAAACAGAAACATCTTTTCCTATTGATTTTATCCCATCTGACATCATAATATTACAAAAAGGACAGGCAACAGCAATTATTTCTGATTTTGTTTTTAAAGCTTCTTCTGATCTTTTAATATTAATATCCTTATTTCCTTTTTCTGGTTCCTTAAACATTTGGGCTCCTCCTGCCCCGCAACATAATGATTTTGACTTACAATTTTTCATCTCTACTAATTCAGAATCTAACTTCTTTATTATCTCTCTAGGTGCCTCATACACATTATTTGCTCTTCCTAAATAACATGGATCATGAAAAGTTATTTTCTTTCCTTTAAAAGAACCACCTGAAATCCTGATTTTACCGTCTTTAATTAATTTATTTATCAACTGTGTATGATGAATAACTTCATAATTACCTCCAAGTTCTGGATATTCATTCTTAAGAGTATTAAAACAGTGTGGACAAGTAGTAACTATTTTTTTAACCTTATATGAATTTAAAATCTCAATATTGCTAATAGCTTTCATTTGAAACAGAAATTCATTTCCTGCTCGTTTAGCAGGATCCCCAGTACAAGATTCTTCTTTTCCTAAAATTGCAAATGAAACATTTGCTTTATTTAAAATCTTAATAAATGCCTTTGTTACCTTTTTTGCTCTTTCATCAAAACTGCCTGCACAACCAATCCAAAATAAATATTCTGGATCAACTCCCTGGTTTTTAACTTCTGATATAATTGGCACCTTCATTACTTATTTTTATTTAAATCATCATCAAAAACTTCAATTTTAACAGTTTTCTCAATTAAATTGGTAAATTTCCCATTGTATCTTGTCGCTTTCACTAAATGGTTATCAATCCAATGGTAGTTACCTCCTCTTGGCTTATCCATCAATAAGCTGTGGTATTTAAAACCATTTTCTAAAAGCCATTTTTCAGTTATTTCTCTATGAGATTCAAATCTAGCAGTAAAAAAACAAATTATATGTCCTTCATCATACCATACATTAATAGTCTCTAGGGCATCAGGATAGAATTTAGCTGTTCCCATTCTTTCTGGTTCTTCATTGGGAACATCATCACAAATAGTGCCATCGATGTCAATTAAATAATTCTTAACACCTTCAGGCAAAACAGGGCTAACTGTTTCTCCTTCTTTTACTTTTTTATGTAAATATTTTTCAACTTCTTTCTTTTTCATAATAAAATTTTAGGGTTCCTTCCATAGTTCTCTATCTTGTTGATTAAAAGGCCATGGCGCCCCATTATTTTCTATATTATTCATCATATTATTCAAATCTGAATGAGCAGATGACTCTTCCATAATAAGGTATTGTCTCATTTTCATTATAATAGATAGAGGATCAATATTAATTGGGCATGCATCAACACATGCATTACATGTTGTACAAGCCCATAATTCTTCTCTAGATATAAAGTTATCTAAAAGTTGATTACCATCATCTTTAAACACTCCATTATTTTTAGATATATTTTTGGAAACTTCTTCTAACCTATCTCTAGTATCCATCATTATTTTTCTAGGAGATAATTTTTTACCTGTAAGATTAGCTGGACATTCAGAAGTACATATTCCACATTCTGTACACGAGTATGCATTCATAAGTTGAATCCAGTTAAGATCAAGAACATCTGAAGCACCAAATTTCTCAACCTGAGCATTATTTTCTTCTTGCACCTTTTCGGGGTAAAACATTAATAAAACCTCATTTTTTACAGATTCAAGAATATCAAATTTCCCCTTTTCTTCTAGATTGGCATAATAAGTATTTGGAAAAGCAAGAAGAATATGCAAATGCTTTGAATAATATAAATAATTTAAAAAAAATAAAATTCCAATTATATGAAGCCACCAAAAAGATCTCTCCATATAATATAAAGTTTCAATTGAAAAAGAATCAAATACAGGTATTAGAAAAGATGAAACAGGAAAGAATCCTGCCTGACTGTAATACCCTCTGTTTTGTAGAATTAAATCAGTAGCATTCATTGAAAGAAAAAGAAGCATTAAAGCTATTTCAAAATATAAAATATTGTCAGCATCAAATTTAGGCCATCCTTTCATCTCAATACTAAGAAATCTTTTTATTTTCAAAATATTTCTTCTTATCCAAAATATTATAACTGCAATCAAAACTAATAATGCAAAGAACTCAAAAAAGCCAATTAGAAAATTATATAGGCTAGTAGAAATATATTTAGATAAAAACCTGTGAGAGCCTAATATTCCATCTATAACAATTTCTAGTAATTCTATATTTATGATAATGAAACCTATATAAACAACCACATGAAGAATTCCTGATATTGGTTTTGTTACCATTTTAGATTGACCAAGGGCTATCCTAATCATATTTTTCATTCTGTCTAACTTTCTATTTGATCTATCTATATCTTTTCCCAAAAGTATAACCCTTCTTAGTTTTAAGACATTCTTTGTAAAAAAGAATATTGAGAATGAAAATATTATGAGGAAAATTAAATTAGGTATATAGCTAATCATTACCACTTGATTTATCTTTTCTTCCAAAAATTGAAAAATGGATATATCTTTTTGGATTATTCTTCAAGTCAATTAATAATTGGTTTAGATCATTTACCGATGAATTAAGTTTTTTATAAAATTCATCATTTCTAATTAGAAGACCGAGAGAACTAGAATCAGAATTTAAATCCTGAATACTTTTATTGATACCCTCTATTAATTTCTCAAGGTTTGATATTGTTTGTTTTAAACTTGTTTTAGCTATTGAATCTGTTATCTTCTCCATATTAGAAGAAATACTCTCTATATTTCCAATAGTATTATTAATCTTTAAGTCATTACTTTTAAGAGTCTTTTCAAGTATAATAGCACTGGAGTTAATTGAAGAAATTGCAGAAGTCATTTCATTTAAAGCAACTTTTAAATTATTTTGCGAGTCCTTATTCATGATATTTGTAACTCCTAGAAAAAGAGAATCAATACTAACTAAAATACTTTGAAGATTTCTTTGCAATGGTTGGATTTGCTCATTGATTAATTCAGTCAAACCAGGTCTAATAACAGATTTTAGAGTGTCTCCCGATTTAATTATGTTTCCATTTTCAAAAACTGGATCAATAGATATGGCTATACCTCCTATTAAACCAGTCTCATGTAAAATAGCTGTACTATTTGGAGAAAACCTTAACTTGTCTTTTAACTTTAATGTAACAAGAATCTTTGTATAATTTGGAAGAAACTCTAGCGAGGTAACATTTCCAATTGCTAACCCGTTAACTGAGACACTAGCCCCAACCATCAAACCATCAATTTCATCATATACTGCATACACAGTCTTTTGTTTATCTAAAATTGAAGTTCCTTTTAAAAAGTTAAATCCAAAAATAAATAGCAGTACACTAAAAAGTACAAATATTAAGGTTTTTATTTCTTTTGTAAGTTTCAAGTTAAAGTTTTTAAAGTATAAAAATAATAATATTTTAGCTTACCTCGGCAATGTATCTAATTAAGATTATTTAATGAAATAATTTTGTTATTTCTAAAACCAATAATAAATGAGGAATTAAAACCAAATTTCTTAACATATTTAAGATTTCCTTTAGCTTCCTCATGAGAGTTGTAATTACCATATAGATACTTGTATAAATCTCCATCTCTGTGAACTTGAATTGATTTTAAACCATTAAAGTTATATGATTTTGTTTCTATTAACCGTTTGCTAGCTGAAATCTGTATTTTATAATTTAAGTAATTAGCTTTTTCTTCAGAAGTAAGATTCTTATAGAAATCACTTTTATATTTAATTATAGCTTTTGAAATTGCATTTGACATTTCTTTTTGACCATTTAATGAATTTAAGTATGATCCTTCACTTTTGTTTGTCAAAAAGCCTGTTTCAATTAAAACACTCGGCATATAAGTATATTTTAAAACAATAAATCCTGCCTGTTTAACATTTCTATTTTTTCTTTTTAAATTTTGAACAAAACTATTTTGAATATATGATGCAGCAATAATACTCTGATCAAGATATTCTTCTTGCATAAGGGTTAAACCAATTACAGACTCTGGGTTATTAGGATCAAAACCATTATATTGATCTACATAATCATCTTCATAAAATATTACAGAATTTTCTTTTTTAGCGATCTCAAAATTCCTTGCATTTGCATGTAGTCCTAAGACAAATGTTCCAGCACCATATGCTTGAGAATTATGAGAATCACAATGAATAGAAATAAAAAGGTTAGCATTAGATTTATTTGCAATATTTGCTCTTTCGAAAAGATTAACAAATTTGTCTGTGGTTCGTGTATAAATTACTTGCACATCATTATCTTTCTTTAGGATTTTACCTAATTCTAAAGATATATTTAAAGCTATTTTCTTTTCTAAATATCCATTTCCAGTACTCCCATAATCTTTTCCACCATGACCTGCGTCAATTACCACAATAAATTTTTCTTGATTTTGAATTGATTGGCAATTTGAAGTATTGATTATGAAAAAACAAATTAAAACCTGAAAAAATCTAATAATGTTTTTATTTACAACCATCAAATTAATAATCATAAGCAAAATTATGATTAATTTTGATTGAAAATTATATTTTCAGATTAATAATTCACAAAATTATTTTGAGAAGAAGAACAATACTTAAATCGATATTACTAATTATATTAGGGGTTTCTGTCACTTTTTCTCAAGAAAATAACGAAGTTTCAAATAAAGATACACTCACTGTTGATAAAAAGGTCAAAAAACCATTATTGTTAAATGATGTTAAATATGATGCTAGTGATTCTATTATAATTAATCAAAAGGATAATAAAATAATTCTTTATAATAATGCTAAAATCGTTTATGGTGATATTGAACTTACTTCTGGACTAATTATTCTAGATTATAAAAAAAATGAAATATATGCCGGAAGAATAGCTGACAAGGATGGTAATTTATCTCAATATCCTGTTTTTAAAGAAGGTTTTAATACCGTTAATCCTGATTCAATTAAATACAACTTTAATACTCAAAAAGCTCTAATTTGGAATTCTAAATCTGAAGAAAATGGCATGAATATATTGGCTACCCTCACAAAAAAACAGAATGATTCTGTCTATTTCTTAAAAGATGGAAAAGTTACAACAGGAGGTAATCTAGATGGAGATGAAGATGAGGATGCAGATTATTATTTTAGAATAAGAAAAGGAAAACTTGTTCCAGGCGGAAAAATTATTACCGGTTTTACAAATCTTTATATTTCAAATGTTCCAACCCCCATTGGTCTTCCTTTTGCATATTTCCCTTCTCAACAAACAAAAGAAGAAGCTGGTTTTATTATTCCAAACATAAATGAAAGTAATCTTCGTGGATATTCATTCCAAAATGGAGGATATTACCTGCCTATTTCAAAATATTTAGATTTAACAATCTTAGCCGATTATTATACTAATGGTAGTTATGGAATTAATTTGAGCTCTCAGTATAAAAAAAGATATAAGTATACTGGTAATTTTAGTATTAGATATGAAAACCTAATTAATGGAGAAAGAGGACTTCCTGATTATAGTAAATCAACTATTTATAATATTAGATGGACTCATTCAAAAGATTCAAAAGCCTCACCATACTCAAGTCTATCAGCATCAGTGAATTTTGGAAGTAGTGATTACTTTAGACAATCTGTAAATCAATTAAATACTCCGAATTTTTTAAATAATAATCTTAGCTCGTCAGTTTCATATACAAAGACTTTTCCAGGAGCTGCTGGTGTAAGGCTTTCATTAACATCTTCAATGTCACAAAACACTCAATCAAAAAAGGTCAACCTTACACTTCCAACTTTTACATTAAATACTTCAAGATTTTATCCATTTGCAAAAGAAGGTTCAAAAAAAGGTATAATTCAAAATATAAATCTTCAATATAGTTCAAGAGCTGAAAATAGAACAATATTAGCAGATGATTTATTATTTAAAAAAGGAATGTTCGACAATGCTAAAAATGGAATGAAACACAGCATTCCTCTTACAACTAATTTCAAAGCCTTTAAGTACTTTAGTATTTCAGTTGGAGGGAATTTTGAAGAAACCTGGGTGCTTAAAACAAAAAAATATAATGATTATAATGAAGAGAATGGAATGGTTGAAGAAGAAATTAAGGGCTTTGACAGATTTATGAAATATAATTTTAACGCAAGTGTTAGCACGACTATATATGGTACATTAAATTTTAAACCAGAAAGTAAGATTCAGTCAATTAGACATACTGTTAAACCTAGTATTTCTTATTCTAATAATCCAAGTTTTGAGGAGTATTATGATACTTATATTGTAGATGCTGAAGGAAATACAGCTGAATACACAAGGTTTCAAGGTGGCTTATACGGAATGCCTAGCAAAAATTTTTCAAGTAGTATAGGTCTTAGTATTCAAAACTCATTTGAAGCAAAAGTTAAACCTTCAGATTCAACTAAGACTGAACTTGAAAAAATTAAACTTTTAAAAAATCTTAATATTTCAACATCGTATAATATGGCAGCAGAAGAATTTAAATTATCTCCTATAAGAGTTACCACTGGCTTTACTTTTTTTAAAACCATGGAAGTAAATACTAGCGCAACCTTTGATCCATATGGTTTAGATGAAGAAAACAACAGGGTAAATATATTTAATATAAAAAATGGAGGTGGTTTATTAAGACTTACAAGCGCAAATCTTTCTACTCAATATCAGTTTAATAATAATACTTTTAAAAAATCTATTAATAAAGATCAACAAATTGAGTCAACATCAGGAGGAGGGAGAAATGACGATCTTTTTGGGATGTCTCGAGATTTCTCAGATTCCAGACAGTATAGTGAAGATGAAGATGAAGAAATTGACCTTGTAAATTATAGATATAAGGTACCTTGGGATATAAATCTTGCATATTCATTAACATATGTAAATAGTAGAAATCAAAATGATTTTGCAACTAATTCATTAATGATTTCTTCAAATATCACTCTTACTCCTAAATGGAGAATAGGTGCTTCAACTGGATATGATCTTAAACAAAAAGGTTTTACATACACTTCTCTTAGGTTTGATAGAGATTTGAATTCGTGGAGATTAAACTTTGACTGGGTTCCATTTAGTCCTAGAGCATCATGGAATTTCTTCATTGGAATTAAATCAGGACTATTAAGTGACCTTAAATATGAAAAAAGATCTGAACCAGATAGAACATTATAATAATAAATGTGAAAAAGAAAATAATAAATACCAAGAATGCACCTGCTCCTATCGGACCGTATAACCAAGCTATTAAAATTGATAATATGCTCTTTATTTCTGGACAAGTAGCGATAAACCCAAAAAATAATGAGTTAATACAATCATCTATTTCTGATGAAACTGACCAGGTGATGAAAAATTTATCTGCTATTTTAGAAGAAGCTGATATGGATTTTAGAAATGTTGTAAAAACAACAATCTTCCTAAGTAATATGTCTTATTTTAATGAAGTTAATAATATCTACGGAAGTTATCTTAAAAAGGGTCAAGAACCTGCAAGAGAAACTGTTGCAGTTAAAACCTTACCAAAAGAGGTAAATGTTGAAATATCAATGATTGCATTTGATTAATCACTTATTAAGAGGTTTTTATGATAATTAACAAGGCCCACTATTGGTTTTCTAACAAACTTTGAAGTCTTTAAGCCATACTCATTTCCTACTTTTGTTATTTCTTCTTTTAAGCAATATGCAATAGAACCAACATAATGAATATCGACTGACTTATAATTATCATATTGCATTATTTGATAATCGATAAATCTTCTTAAACCCTTTTCAATTATATCTTTAAAATAACTGTCACTTTTATTATTAATTATAAATTTTGCAAAAGAAGCCAAATAAGTGTTTGGATTTTCTTTCCTGTATAGATTTTCTTTAATTGTATTAGCTGATAAATCAAACTTTTTAGTAAATTCTTCTCTTAACCTTTTTGGCATCTTATTAAAATAGTAAGCCCTAATCAAGTATTTTCCATAATAATTTCCACTAGCATAATCCATAACAACATAACCTAATGAGTGTACTTTCTGAAAAATTTCCTTTCCATCAAAATAAGTACAGTTTGACCCTGTCCCTATTATGTTTACTATTGAGGGCTTACCAGGATCAGAAACAGAATAAACAGCCGCATAAGTGTCCTCTTTGATATCAAACTCAGAATTTATAAAAATTAACTTAAATACTTTTAAAATTCTTTCCTTTGTTGATTTAACACCCAAACCGGCACCATAAAAAAATATCTTATCAACATTTTCTCTGTTTTTATATATATCATAATTATTTTTTATTCTTTCATTTAATATTTCATTAGACATACTTTGAGGATTTAGTCCTAGTGTTTGAGTAGAGAATACCGTATTACCCTGATTATCTAATGCTATCCAATCAGTCTTTGTAGATCCACTTTCAACTATTAAAATCATGTTATACTAAATTGAGTGAATATGTTTAGCTAAATCAAGAAGTTTATTAGAATAGCCACATTCGTTATCATACCAAGAGATTATTTTAAAAAAGTTCGAATTCAACTCCATTCCTGCAGATGCATCGAAGATTGAAGTTCTTTTATCACCAATAAAATCTTGTGATACAACAGGATCATCACAATACCCTAAAATACCTCTTAAATCATTTTCTGAAGCTTCTAACATCACTTTCTTTATTTCATCATATGATGTTTTCTTTTTCAAACGAACGGTTAGATCTACTACTGAAACATTTGCTGTAGGAATTCTAAAAGCCATTCCTGTTAATTTACCTTGTAAAGAAGGTATAACCTTAGTTACTGCTTTTGCAGCTCCTGTTGAACTTGGAATTATATTTAATAGAGCGCTTCTTCCACCTCTATAATCTTTTTTTGAAGGTCCATCTACAGTAAATTGAGTTGCTGTAACAGAATGAACAGTAGTCATTAAACCTTCCTCAATTATAAAATTGTCATTTAAAACTTTTGCTATTGGAGCTAAACAATTAGTTGTACAAGAAGCATTAGAGACAATTAAATCATCCTTTGTAACATTATTGTGGTTTACCCCCATTACAAACATTGGGACATCAGCACTTGGAGCAGATATAACTACCTTTTTGCAACCACCGTTTAAATGAAGATTTGATTTTTCTTTTGTTGTAAAAAGACCTGTACACTCTGCTACTATATCAACGCCCATATCACCCCATTTAATTAATTCAGGGTTCTTTTCAGATGTTATTTTTATTGTATTACCATTAACAATTAAATTGTTATTACTTATTTCAATTGATCCATCAAAAGACCCATGGACAGAATCATATTTTAATAAATAAGCTAAATGTTCTATCTCTAATAGATCATTTATTGAAATTACTTTAAAATTATTATCGTTAATTGCAGACCTAAATACTAATCTACCTATTCTACCAAAACCGTTAATACCTATGTTTATCGACATTACTATATGTTTAAATTGAAATTATATCAAAAACCCTTATCAAGTCTTTGTTTATTTCGCCTCTACTTTTAATTGCTTTATCAACTTGAATATGAATCATCTCATCATCTTTTATCCCTATCATAACATTACTTAACCCATTTAATAAAGAGTCTACAGAGTAAACTCCCATTCTAGATGCTAGAACTCTGTCAAAACTTGTTGGTGATCCTCCTCTTTGAATGTGTCCTAAAACAGTAACTCTAACTTCATACTCTGGTAAGTTTTTCTCAATATATGAAGCATATTCAAATACATTTTTACCAATCTTTTCTCCTTCTGTAACAATAATAATTGAAGATGTTTTACCTGATTTTTCGCTTTTACTAAGTGAGTCAAGAAGTCGTTCTATACCCATATTTTGTTCAGGAATTAAGATTTCTTCAGCACCGGATCCAATACCAGCATTTAATGCAATATGACCTGTTCCTTTACCCATAACCTCAACAAAGAATAATCTATTGTGAGAAATTGCTGTATCTCTAATCTTATCTATAGCTTCAATAACAGTATTTAATGCAGTATCATAACCCAATGTGCATCTAGTACCCATTAAATCATTATCTATAGTACCAGGTATTCCTATAAAGGGTATAGAATACTCTTTTTGAAAAATACTAGCTCCCTCAAGTGATCCATTACCTCCGATAACAATTAAAGCATCAATTTTGTTCTTTTCAATAGTTTTAAAAGCTTTTTGTCTTCCTTCTTTTGTTCTGAATTCATTACATCTTGCTGTTTTAAGAATAGTACCTCCTTTGTTAATAATGTTTTTAACACTTCTGGCAGACATTTTTGTAATATTTTCATTTATAAGGCCATGATAACCTTGATAGATTCCATAACAACCAATCTTATTATACGCACATGCTCTAACTACAGCTCTAACAGCAGCATTCATTCCAGGAGCATCTCCTCCTGAGGTCAAAACACCTATTATTTTAATATCTTTTGGCACTTATTTTTTTGTCAAATTTAAATATATAAATTTTATTATACTTAATAATTAATACAGGCTTTATTTTTTTTTGTTAATTATTTTTCTGAGGAGAAATAAGTTTTGCAACAAGCTCTCTAAATGACTCGAAATCAACTTGGTATGAAATACCGATTCCTTGAGTATACCCTAGTTCATCACCTATATAACGAAATTCATTTTCTCTATTAAAAACTTTTGCCTTTAAAGTACCATCTTCATTTAATAGAAATTCAATTTGAACATCTCCAATAATTAAAGTCTCTTCAATTCCACCTATTGGAACTCCTATCTTACCATTAAATAATATTTTATCACTAATCTTAGTGGATAATGTTACCCCAAATCTATCCTCTGTTTTTATATCTAAAATCTTACTTTTATCTCCTTGCAGATAATTTAAGCCTACTTTTAATGGTCCTTGATTTCCACCCAATATTTCACTAAACACATCAGATACTTTTTCATATATATTGTTTGTTAGACCCTCTATTGACACACTTACTTCATTAATAAATACACCTTGTGATAAAAGAGATATGGCTTGAAGTTGTCTAACTTCTTGATCTATTAATTTATAATTTATCTCTGATGTAACAGTACTACTAGTATTAGGGAAAAATATTTCAAAATATGGATTATCTGGTTTAACTAAATCACCTTTTAAATTAATCTGAACAACTGTAGGAATTTTTTTATTAAAGTTCGGGTTATCAAGAAGAAGTGCAGGATTTGAACCTCCTGGCACTTCATAAGTTGCCTCAATATCCATTTGAGCTTGAAGAGGATCTCCATCCCAGACTATTGTCCCACCAGACTTAACATTAAATTTCTTATCAATAACGCCTAAATTTTTAAAATTATATATTCCTTCAGTTGTAGAAAAGTCTCCGTAGATATTGAATTTTCCATCAGTATCAATTTCCATTAGTAAATTACCTAACCCTTTCCCACTAAGATAACTTCCATTTTCAGTATCTATTGTAATTTCAATATCTGCATTATTATCAATTTCTAAATCAATTGATATATCAAGACCCTTGTTATTAATATAGGTTTCATTAATTGATAAATTACTTACATCATTAATAGATTTTTTATCAATAAATTCAATAAAAGAAAAACTTTCAAGATTGAAGTTTTGAGATCTTGGAATATTGATTTGTGTACCTTCTTGAGTTTTAGCTTCAACTTTGATAAGAAGATCTTTTGCAGGGCCTTTCAAGTTAATACTACCATCTATAAATCCGACACCATAATAATATTCATCTGAACTATATTTTTTATTTAAAACAAATAATTTATCTGAATTAAAATTAACATCAAGTTCCCATTCTTTAAAATCAGAATGTGATATTTTTCCTATTACATTAGCTTTTGTTTTATAAGCTTTATCTGTGATATTTACATCTAAAAGTTCAAATACTTGGTTATAAAGATTTATTTCACTTTGATTATTGAGAATATAATCAACATTTAAATATGGAACAGAAAACTTAGAATTATTTAAAATCAGATTTCCATTATGATGAATGTTATCAAAATTTCCCCAAATATTAATATTTCCTGAGGCAAAACCATCTATTTCAGAAAGAATATTTCCCCCAATTTGATCAATAAAAGAGAAATTAAAATCATTTAAATTTAAGTCTAAATCAATATTAGGCTTTTCATTAATAGCGATTATAGACCCCTTTCCTTCTAGATTAATCTTATCCTTTGAAAGGTTAATATCTATTGCATATGAATTAAAATCTGTATTACCAGAAAGGTTCATTTTTAATTCGCCTAACTCAATATCTTTTATTCTAACATTGCTAGTTTTACTCTCTATAGAAATATTTCTATTTATTCCATCTCTAACTAGATTTACATCTATTGAGGATTTTCCATGAATTATTTCCTTATTCTTTTTCAAGAAAAAGTTATTTAAATTAAGATCAAATATTTTTAAATTAAAAGCTAGTTTATCAGAATTGAAGTAATTCCCTGATAAATTTATTTTATCTCCTAATAACGAGTTTATTTCATAATTATTATCAATAGATTTTAATTTAAAATCATACTCTCTGTTTTCTTGAACTAAACCTTCTTGAATTTTATTATTTAAATCTGATAAATCTTTTAGATATATTTTTTTATTAGAATTTTCAATTTCAATATCCTTAAATGAAATATATGCTTCAATATCAAATGAATCTGAAACTATTAGGTTTATTTCATTATCGAAAGAGATAATCGATGAAATTTTAGAATTTATAAGGTCAGTATAAATAAGATTCCTAACTTCAGAATCTATATTATAAACACCTTCTTTAATATTTCCATTAATTTTTAAGTCTATACCCGTTTTATTATTAATTATATTAAAATTACTAGAGATATAGTTATTTTTTATGTTTCCTGAAAAATCAACAACTAATTTATTATCAATTTTTATGTTACCATCAAATCTTTCTATATTAATTCTTTCACTTATGTTTCCATTAATTTTTAGATTAGATTTAAAATTATTTAAATCATTTTTTGATATTAAGTCTAAATTTTTATTAAAATCAGCTATGACTTCAATTTCAAAATTTCTTTTTTCTTTAAGACCAATATCTCCTAAAAACTGAATACTTTGGTTAAAATCATCATTATGATTAAGATCAAAATTTAATTTATTTTTATTAAACTCTATTACACCCTTAAAAAGAAGATTGTTAATGAATTTAATATATTGGAATGATGAATCAATACTTATAATATCTTTTAATCTTGAACTAAATTTATCAATATTCAAATTTATTTCAAATTCATTTTGATCATTGTAATTAACTATAGCACCATCACCATTAACTTGGAAATTTTCAAAATCTATAAGAAAATATTTTATTTGAATATTTTCTTTATTCCCATTAAAATCAAAGCTGGTTTGAAATGTTTTGAAACTTTCAGGTATCTCATTATAACCATTCAATTCATTTAAATTAATTCTTGACTCATTCATAACTCCTTCAATATTTTTAATGTTTAAATCCTCATCAAAATCAATTCTCAAATCCCCGCTTACTAAATTATCTTGTGTAATTAATTTATATCCCAAAATATTAATAGATTGATTATTAAAAATAATATCTGACTCAAAATCTTTAATCTGTATACTTTCATTAAGTAATGCAGATAAATTATCAACATAAAGAGATATAGAATTATTTTCAATAGAAATATCTTGAAAACTTAAATTAAGTTCATTAATTCTATATGATTGATTATTTAAATTAACGTTTATCTCAGAGTCATTAATTATTAATGATTCTAATCCAATTGAATTTGATATTTGGTCCAAGTTTAGTAAAGATTCCATATCTAAAACTTTATTTTGATTGTTTGAAAAGTCGCCATCAATTTTTAATCCGTCTATTATAAGCTTTTTAAATTTTGGCTCTCTTTGAAAAAATGGAAAGAAACTTGATTGAACTCTGTCTAAAGAGACTATAGTATCTGATTTGAAATTAATCAGATAAACAGAATTAAGTACAAGTTTTCCATTAAGAGCAATAGATGCATCAGATACATCTAATCTGATTTCACTATTATTTAATGCATATTCATTAATTTCTTCAATTAGTTTATTGGTTAAAAAATTCTGAAATGATGTTGTTTGAATAGCAATACTTAGTGATAAAATGATAAATCCTAATATCACTGATATAACAATTAATATTTTTTTATAAATCTTAATGATAATTCTTAATTACTTTTGTAAACTATACAAAGATAACAATGTCAAAAGAAGATATCTATATTTTAGGAATTGAGTCATCATGTGATGACACCGCTGCAGCCATATTAAAGAATGATGAAGTACTTTCAAATTGCATTGCAAATCAAGAAATTCATAAAAAGTATGGAGGTGTCGTTCCAGAACTTGCATCAAGAGCTCATCTTTCAAATATAATTCCAGTTGTTAGCCAAGCTTTAGATGAAGCAAAAATTAATCCAGAGATGTTATCAGCTATTGCATTTACTATAGGCCCAGGCTTAATAGGATCACTTCTAGTTGGAACTGAATTTTCGAAAGCTCTTGGACTTTCACTTGACATCCCTATTATTGAAGTTAACCATATGCAAGCTCATCTATTAGTTCATTATATAAAATCTGATAAGAAAAGTCCTGATTTCCCATTCCTTGGCATAACTGTTTCAGGAGGACACACACAATTTGTAATAGTTGAAGATTATTTAAAGATGAATATTATCGGAGAAACTCTTGATGATGCAATTGGAGAAGCATTTGATAAATGCGGGAAAATTATTGGTCTAGATTATCCTGCAGGACCAGAAATAGATAAATTAGCAAAAGAAGGAGATTGTGAAAAATTTGATTTCCCTATCCCTAAGGTTGAAGGGTTTAACATTAGCTATAGCGGCACAAAAACAGCTTTTATGAATTTTATAAATAATTCAAAGCTAAAGGATCCTGCTTTTATACAAAAAAATAAAATTGATATCTGCGCTTCTATTCAGAAAAATTTAATTGATAACTTAATTTTAAAAGTTAAATATATTTCAAAAGAGAAAAGCTTAAATAGAATTGTTATAGGAGGAGGAGTTTCAGCTAATAGTTTTCTTAAAGATTCTTTAGAATTAAACTCAAAAGAAAACAGTTGGGAAGTTTTTATTCCACCATTATTTTATACGACTGACAATGCAGCAATGATAGGTATTGTTGGATATTTAAAATATATAAAAGGTATGTTTTCAGATTATAACACTATTGCATCACCAAGATTAGCTTTCAAATGAATTTATTTTACTCAAATTTTAACAAGTCTGATTCAGATATAATCTTAGATAAAATTGATAGTAAGCATTTATCAAAGTCATTAAGAAAAAAAGTTGGAGATATTATTAGAATTACTAATGGGGCTGGCTTAGAGATTAAAGGAAATATTATAAGACTTGGAAAGAATATTAAAGTTAATGTTATTAATAAGGTCAAGCATAAAAAAAGAGCTATTTCAATCCATATAGCAATGTCACCACTAAAGAATCCATCTAGATTTGAATGGTTTGTTGAGAAATCAACTGAAATTGGAATATCAGAAATCACCCCATTAATAACTAAGTTTTCGGAAAAGAAGAAGGTTAACATTAGTAGACTAAATAAAATCGTCATAAGCTCAATGAAACAGTCTAATCAATTTTATTTACCCAAGGTTAATCCAATTACTTCTTTTGACGAATTTTTAAAATTAAATAAAGACTATAAGTTGATTGCACATTTAAAAAATAATAATAGCTTTAATAATGAAAGTATTGGCAGTAAAGATAAAATTGTTGTAATGATTGGTCCTGAAGGAGGTTTCTCTAAAGAAGAAATATTAAAAGCTAATAAAGAGAAAATTAAAGAAATATCATTTGGTAAAAATAGATTTAGATCTGAAACAGCAGGAGTATTTGCAGTATCAATAATAAATAATTATAAAAATTTATGAGTAAAAAATTATTCTTAACCCCACTTGTTATATTAGGTTATATCTTTTTTATTCTTGGAATTAGATGGCTTATAGTTGATGAACCTTGGATGTTAGACAAGGTGGCAAATGAAGAAAGACTTGGAATGACATTTGAAAAATTATTTAGCGAAGAAATAAACGAATCACTTCCTGGATACTTAAAACAGATCTATCGTTTTTTTGGATTATGGGTATCAGTAATCGGTTTATTTATCATTTCATTTTCTAAAGCGAGATTTATGGATATTAAGGGTATGAGAAAAACCTTACTTTTTTGTGTTGGTTTTACAGTCTATTCAGCATTAATACTAGCATACAAGTTTATTCCTAGTTCTCCTTTTATATACCTTGGATGGGGAAGTGTTATTTTACACTTAATTTCTGTTTGGAACTATAGAAAATTAATCTAATATTTATTTTCCTCGAACTTTAGGTAATTATTTTGGGATTTAATAGCTTCAGTAAATTCCTTCTTTAGCTTAGAAACTAGCTCTTTTACAGAAGGATTATCATTAATAGATGACACACCATGACCTGCTGACCATATTGTCTTCCATGCTTTAGCTTCTGCTTTAGCAAAATCATCTCCAAAATCCATTTTCTTAGATCCTTTCCAAAATTCTTCTGTTATACCCATAGCTTCAAGACTAGGTTTTAAAAAGTTTCCATGAACTCCAGACACACATGCAGTATAAACAATATCTTCAGCTGTCGAGTTAATTATCATTTTCTTGTAGTCTTCATCTGCCCTACTTTCTTTAACATTTATAAATCTAGTACCCATATAAGCAATGTCAGCTCCCATCTGAAGTGCACTAGCAATATCTCTTCCGTTTGAAATACAACCAGAGAGTATTATTTTTTTAGAATAAAAGCTTTTTATTAAAGAAATTAATGACATTGGATTTTTAAGTCCAGCATGACCTCCTGCTCCAGCTGTAACTAAAATTAAACCATCTACCCCTACCTCATCTGCTTTCTCAGCATGTCTTTTTTTAATTATATCATGATATACAATCCCACCATAACTATGAACAGTATCAACCAATTGAGATACTGCACCTAGTGAAGTTATAACTAATGGAACCTTGTGTTTTACACATATTTCAAGATCGGCCTGAACCCTAATATTTGTAGGATGGACAATAATGTTAACCCCGAACGGAGCAGCTTTTTCCCCTGTTTTCTGTTCAAACTCGTCTAACTCAGTTTTTATTTGAATTACCCATTGTTCAAAACCCTCAGTAGATCTTTGGTTTAATGAAGGAAATGTTCCAACAATACCATTTTTACAACATTCAATAACTAGTTTAGGACCTGATATTAAAAAAAGTGGAGCAGCAATAACAGGCATATTCAATTTTTCTATATAATTTTCTTCCATAACTTAAACTTATCTAGATTTACAAGACCATTCAAAATAAAACTCTGATACAATATCACCAGACTCATCAACACCTTTTGCTTTTAACCAAGCTTTATGTGTTTTATTTAGTTTAGTTAAATTAATTAATTCTTTAGCATTTTCACCTTCATCACAAACAAACTTTATTTTTCCTGTTGCCTTTTTAAAATAATTTGATTTATTACCAACTAATAACATTGAAATATTTGAATTTGACTCTTTAATGTTTTTCATCACTAACATTCCAGTAGTTAGCTCAGCAGCCATTCCCTGAACTGCCCAATACATAGATCTAAATGGATTCTGATTTATCCATCTAAATCTAACTTTTACTTCGCATTTTAGGTCATTAATAACAGAAACCCTAACACCTGTTAACCAAGCAGCTGGAAGTTTATAAAGTAAAAATCTATTTATACTATTAGGGGTATATCTCATTTTATTCACTCAAAACACTGAATCCAATATGAATATTTCCAGTTTCTTTATCTACGTATAGTTCTCTATCCTTTTGTGTTCCATGGCATGTGTCTATTGAACAAAATAGTGATCCTCCAGCTAGTCGTACTTGATCTGAATTTCCAGATTCTGTTATATCCCAAACGTTTCCTATTATGTTTACTTCTTCAACAGGAGATATAGGATACTTGTTATCTGAAACAATTAAGCGTTCATCAGTAGATGCTAATTTCCAATATTGTTCGTAAGTTGGAAGGCTGACACCAGCCCATTTGCAATATTTAATGGCATCATTGTAGCTAACTTGAGTAACTGGGAGGCTATCTAGTGAAGGATTTTCTCCATCAGGTTTTAACCAGTTTGCCCCATCAATAATTTTATAATCAAAGACGTTTACTTGAACTATTGACCAACCATACTTTTCTGCATCAGTTTGATAACCTGTAGCATTAACAAACTCTTTAAAATCTTTTACCGTTATAGGTTTTAAGTTTTTTTCCTCGACATTAGAACAGAAGGTTAAAATAAGCAAAAAGAGGAGGTAAATTTTCTTCATTAAATTTGAAATAAGGTGGTCTAAAGTTAAAAAATATCTGTTATAAACATCTACCCTTTTAGGTTTTGTTAACGATAAATAAAGCTTTTGTCTAATTCCTCAGAATCTTTGTATTTAATCCTCATTTCTTTTAATTCACTAGTTAGTTTCTCAACAACATCTTTATACTTTGGATCATTATATACATTATTCATCTCATTAGGATCTTTTACACGATCATATAATTCCCATTCATCTACATCAAAATAAAAATGAGCTAATTTGAATTCCTTGTTCACAATTCCATAATGTCTCTTTGCCATATGGACAGATGGATATTCATAATAATGGTAATAAACTGCTTCTCTATCCCATTGTTTAGAATTTCCTTTTAATAATGGTATCAGGCTTTCACCTTGCATTTCATCAGGGGCATCAATCATAGCGGCCTCTAGAAATGTTTGAGCAAAATCTAAATTTTGAACCATTTCTTCATTAGTTGTTCCTGGTTCAATTACATTAGGCCATCTAATCATTAAAGGGGTTTTAAATGATTCATTATAAATAAATCTCTTGTCAAACCACCCATGTTCACCAAGATAAAACCCTTGGTCAGATGTATAAACTACTATAGTATTTTCATCTAATCCAGTCTCTTCCAAATAATCTAAAACCCTACCAACATTATCATCAACTGATGATATAGTTGCTAAATAGTCTTGCATATACCTCTGAAATTTCCATTTCATTTTTTCTTTATCATTCATCTTTGGCCAATTTGTTTTAAAGTCTTCACTAATCTTATTTAGGGTAACATCGTATTTTTTTTTTTGTTCTTCATTACCTCTGTTATAACTATTATAAAAAGATGCAGAAGTTGGTTGAAAAAAAGTTCCATCACCCCTAGCGTAAAGAATTTCAGGCTCAACCTTCCCCATTTTTTCAAAAGTTGATGGTCTAACTTTGCTGTCCTGCATATATTGCATATGAGTTAAAATATTCATTTCTGCTGTTTTTGCAGCAGTTCCCCTCCCTGAATAATCATCATATAAATTTTCAGGCTCCGGGAATTCCCTCTCATAAAACTCAGCAAATTTTTCTGGACTTGGCCACCATGCTCTGTGGGGAGCTTTATGTAGATAAAACATCAAAAACGGTTTGTTTTTATCTCTTTTGGTTTTAAACCAGTTTAGAGTTAAGTCAGTAATCACATCAGTTACATATCCAGTTATTATAGTGTCTTTATCCTTTCCTAAAAATCTTGGATTTATATAGTCTCCTTGTCCAGGGAGTATCAAAAAATCATCTACTCCTTTTGGGTTGTTTCCAAAATGGAGTTTACCAAACATTGCTGTTTGATAACCAGCTTTTTGAAATAGTTGTGGGAAAGTCATCTGTGAATTATCAAATTTTGCTATGTTATCTATTTTCCCATTAATGTGACTATGTTTTCCAGTAAGTATAACTGCTCTGGAAGGAGCACATATTGAATTCGTTACAGATGCATTTGTAAATAACATCCCTTCATCAGCTATTCTATCAATGTTAGGAGTTTGAATCAACCTGTCATCATATGCGCTTATTGCTTGATAAGCATGATCATCAGACATGATAAATAATATATTCGGTTTTGTCTTGGTATCTATATCATTAGTACAACCTAAAATAAAAAAGGCAATAAACAATAATTTTAAGGAATAATATTTCATTATTTCAATTCTTAAAGTTAGGATTTATTGAAACTTTATTTGCATTTGTTTCATTCTTCAGATTATTTAATTTTTTTAATAAAATTTGCTTTCTCTCTTCAAATAATAAAGATAAATCATTTAATTCTCCGGGATCTTCTTTTAGATTATATAATTCAGCATTATTAGATTCATAATGAAAAACCAATTTCCACTCCCACAACTAATTATAGTTGAAAAAGCAATTAAAACAAAAAATATTATGAATATTTTTCTCATTTATAATTGTTGATTTGAATAACTAAAATAGAACTTTTATAAGAAAAACTAAGATTTATATTTTACTATTGCTGATCTAAAACAGGTATTTTGAAATTTTGAATTTCGGCTTCTGTATGCGCTTCCTTCATTGATATTTCCATTTTTTCAACAATCTCAGGGTAATTAGAAGCTAAGTCATTCAACTCTTTTGGATCATCATTCAAGTTGTAGAGTTGAAGTTTTGAAGGTCCTTTAAACAAATTCTTTTTAATTCCTTTCCATTGATTCATCCTAATGGCCTGTTGTCCTCCATAAGCAGGAAATTCCCAATAAAGGTAATCATGTTTTTCTTGTTCTTCACCGATTAGTGTAGGATAATAACTAATACCGTCAATAGCATAAGGTGGGGCTTGGCCAATTATATCAGATACAGTAGCAAAATAATCATATAAAGTGCTAGGGTGATCTGATTTTGATCCAGCTTTGATTCGATTAGGCCATGTTGCAATTGAGGGTACCCTAATCCCTCCTTCATTAAGATTACCTTTAACAGTATTTTTAGAGTTTACAAAGATTCCTGCGCTGTTGAAAAAATTTATATCAACTTGTTTTAAATAGGTTGGACCGTTGTCACTGGAGAAAATGATAAGAGTATTTTCATATTGTCCGATTTCCTTTAGTTTTGCGACGATTTCACCTACCTGTTGGTCCAAATAAGAAATCATGGCAGCATAGGTTGCTTTAGGAGAAAGATTGGGATAATATCCCGCATCACCCAAGTAAGGTTCTTCTTTTCCAAATTTTTTACGATAGTAATTCACCCATTCTTCAGGTGCCTGAAGTGGTAAATGAGGGAGTGGAGAGGCGTAATAAAGAAAAAAATTATTGTCTCTATTTCTGTCTAAAAAACTTAATGCTTCATTGTGCATTAAGGTAGGGCCATAATCATTCTGATTGTAAATTTCATAGCTTTCAGCACTATTAGGATCAAGTCCTTCTTGAAGTTTTCCTTTGTTAACTATCTTGTTGTTTAGAATATGTCTTTCTTTATTTTTCCACAAATGGCTTGGATAAAGAGTATGGGCCTGACGTTGGCAATTATACCCATAGAAAAAATCAAAACCTTTATTGTTTGGAATACTATTCGTGTTTGGTGCACCAAGACCCCATTTCCCGATCATTCCTGTTTTATACCCCTTAGACTGTAAAAATTTTGCAACCGTTACTGTTGAATCAGGCATAGGGCGTTGTCCTTCAAGATTAGGATCTTTAAACATGGCTTGAAAACTCCAGACATCTCCACGTTCTCGCCATTCATCATTTCCTCTAATGGGAGTATTGCCTGAGTGAAGTCCTGTCAATAAAACAGAACGAGCTGGAGCACAAACTGGTGAACCCGTATAATGATCTGTTAGTATCATTCCCTGTTTTGCTAACTGATCAATATGTGGAGTTTCAATAAATTTTTGACCAAAAATTCCTAATTCTCCATATCCTAGATCATCAGCCAAAATAAAAACAAAATTGGGTGATTCACTTGTTTTTTCTTTTGGTGAACATGAAAACAAAAAAGACAAGAGAATGATAAAAATTAATGATCTATTTCCCATAATGCTAAAATAATAAAACCTCAACTAAAAATTGAGGTTAAAATGGTGATCGCGACAGGATTCGAACCTGTGACCGTCTGGTTAGAAACCAGATGCTCTATCCAGCTGAGCTACGCGACCTTGTGCGGAGAGACTGGGATTCGAACCCAGGCAACGCTTACGCGTTGACAGATTAGCAATCTGCTCCATTACCACTCTGGCACCTCTCCAAAAAGATTTACAAATTTAGATAAAAAAATGACCTTTACTATATAAATTATTGATCAAGTTGATCAAGTAAATTTTTCATTTCCATATACCCTTGATTATCTCCTAAAGTCCCAAAGATATTCATAAGAGTTCTTACACCTTCTATATTCTGATTAAGGTCTATTAACTGTTTCAAGATTGGCACACATTGTAGATAAAGGTTCTCTCTTAATTCTTTTAATTCATCATATCTAATATTATCAGTTCTAGATGTTCCTAAAGAATTCATTTCTTCTATAATAGAGGTTTCCCCATCAAGAATTAAAGCAACAAGATTAAGGTAACTATTTTGAGAAGTTGGATCTAATTCAATTGACTTGTTATAATATTCAACAGCAACATCTTTTTCCCCCAAATCAGCTGAAACAACACCCAAATTATAGTATAATATTGGATTAGATGGATCTAATTCAATAGCTTCTGACATTGATAATTTAAATGCTTCTTTATCACCAAGTTCAAAATATATATTTGCAGTGGTAATTATAAGCCCAACATCATCTGGATTAGATTGTCTAGCACTTTTGATGGCATCTAAAGCTTTATCTTTCTGTCCTAATGTATTGTAAATCAGTGCAATATTTTTGACAATTTCAGGATATTTAGATTCAGTATCTTCTTCTCTAGGATCTTGATAATCTTTTGCTTTTTTAAGTAAATTAAATTCTGATTCGCTCCCAATTTCTATTTCATTACCAGAAGAAACTTCAGTTACGTAATATTTAGTTTCAATACCCTCATAATTAATATCTACCAACATCTTATAATAAATTAAGGCTTGTTCATAATCCTCAGCATTAACAGAACTAGTAGCAGCATAGAAAAGATAGAGTTGATTATTTTCAGGATTTAATTTATAAGCACCATGTAGTTTTTTTGCTGAAGAAATAAAATCTTCATTCTCTTGATCCCCAATTGCACTTGTTATAATTGCATTTTCAAGTTTAGCAATCTCAACATCTAACAAGGGGTTAGTCCCTCCTAAATTCTTAGCCATCTCGAAAGACTTAACTGCTTTATCAAAATCTTCTGTGTTCGTGTAAATCATTCCATACAAAAACATCGCACGAGCTTTTATTTTATCATCAGATGCTTGAATTAAGTCTTTTGTAGTTTCAAGAATATCTATAGCTGAAGCATACTCTCCTTTTTCAATAAACTTATTTGCACTTCTTAGCTCTTTTTTTTGACCATAGCTAAAAGAAACTAGTGCAAAACATAAAAAAATAATTCTTTTTGTCATAATCATCTATTTTACTGCATCACTTTCAAACTCAATATCATTTATATCTTCAATACCCTCTTCATCTTTCATTACCTTAGCAACTGCTGCTATACCATCACCTTCTTTAATACTAATAGCTTTAACACCCTGTGTTGCCCTTCCCATAACTCTAAGATCTTCTACTCGCATCCTAATTGCTATTCCAGATTTATTGATTATCATTAAATCATCGTTATCAGAAACACTTTTTATTGTAACTAATTTACCAGTTTTTTCTGTAATTGAAATAGTTTTTACTCCTTTACCTCCCCTATTTGTTAATCTGTAATCTTCTAGACTTGATCTTTTACCATAACCATTCTCTGAAACAACAAGAATATTTTCATCCATATTTTTTACAGATACCATACCTATAACCTCATCAGATTTATCTTTTAGCCTTATGCCTCTAACTCCAGAAGCATTTCTTCCCATTGGTCTTGTCTTACTTTCTTCAAACCTAATAGCTTTACCAGATTTAACAGCTAACATAATCTGACTGGAACCACTAGTTAATTTAGCTTCAAGCAGTTCATCTTCATCTTTAATAGTTATCGCATTAATACCATTAGACCTAGGTCTTGAATATTGTTCTAAAGAAGTTTTCTTTACCTGACCTTTTTTTGTTGCCATTATTACAAAATGGCTGTTTATATATTCTTCATCCTTAAGATCCTGGGTGCAAATAAATGCTTTAACCTTATCATCTTGCTCAATATTAATTAAGTTTTGGATCGGCCTTCCTTTAGAGTTTTTAGATCCTTCTGGAATTTCATAAACCCTCATCCAGAAGCATTTTCCTTTTTGGGTAAAAAATAACATATATTGATGGTTTGTGCCTACAAATAAATGTTCTAAAAAGTCTTCATCCCTTGTTTTTGTAGCTTTTTGACCAACTCCTCCTCTGTGTTGAGTTCTATATTCCGTTAATGGGGTTCTTTTAATATAGCCTGCATGAGAAATAGTAATTACAACCTTTTCATCTGGTATAATATCTTCAATTCTAAAATCACCACCAGCATACTCAATAATAGATCTTCTTTCATCTCCATATTTTTCTTTGATTTCTATTAGTTCATTTTTAATCAAGTCCATTCTCATAGATTTACTGTCTAATAACTTTTTATATCCTGCAATTGTTTTTAAGAGTTCGTCATATTCTTCTCTAAGTTTCTCTTGTTCTAACCCAGTTAACTGTCTTAATCTCATTTCGATAATAGCTTTAGCTTGAATCTCAGATAATTTATATTTCTTTTCAAGCTTTTGTCTTGCTTCATCAGCATTTGAGGATTTTTTTATTAGGTCTATAACAGCATCTATATTATCTGAAGCAATAATTAAGCCCTCAAGTATATGAGCTCTTTGTTCCGCTTTTCTAAGTTCAAAGCTTGTTCTTCTAACAACGACCTCATGACGATGATCTACAAAATGGTGGATTAATTGCTTTAAGTTTAATAACTCTGGGCGACCATTCACTAATGCTACATTGTTTACACTAAAAGATGATTGCAGTTGGGTAAACTTGTAGAGTTTATTTAAAACAATATTTGGGATAGCATCCCTTTTAAGTACATATACAATTCGCATTCCTTTCCTATCAGATTCATCTCTCATAGTAGAAATTCCTCCAATTTTCCCATCATTTATCAAATCAGCCGTTTTTTTAATCATATCAGCCTTATTAACCATATAAGGTATTTCAGATACTATAATACATTCTCTTTCTTTTACATTTTCAATTATTGCTTTACCCCTTAACACAACCCTACCCTTACCTGTTAAAAATGCTTCTCTCACACCATCATATCCATAGATTGTTCCTCCAGTAGCAAAATCAGGTGCTTTAATAATTTGAATTAATTCTTCAATATCAATTTCACTATTTTCAATATAACTTATTGTACCATCTATTACCTCAGATAAGTTATGAGGTGCCATATTTGTTGCCATACCAACAGCTATTCCAGAAGATCCATTTATTAATAAATTAGGTACCCTAGTTGGTAAAACTGTGGGTTCCATTATTGTATCATCAAAATTTAACTGAAAATCAACTGTTTCTTTATCTATATCTGATAAAAGCTCTTCCGATATTTTTTTCAACCTAGCTTCAGTATACCTCATAGCAGCAGGTCTATCACCATCAACTGAACCAAAGTTCCCTTGCCCATCTACTAGCAAATATCTTAAACTCCATTCCTGAGCCATCCTTACCATTGTATCATAAACTGAGCTATCTCCATGGGGATGGTATTTACCCATAACATCACCAACTATTCTAGCAGACTTTTTGTACGGAGAGTTAGATCTAACTCCCATCTCGTTCATACCAAAAAGCACTCTTCTATGTACGGGTTTTAAACCATCTCTAACATCTGGTAGAGCCCTAGAGACAATAACTGACATTGCGTAATCAATGTAAGCTGACTCCATCTCATCTTCTATCTTAATAGAAATTAATTTTTCTTCCTCTGACATAATTTAATGTGAATAGCTAAAATAATTAATACATACCAAAAATTACTGCTATTATTCTCATAAAAAGAAAAATTTATTAACATTGATTAGTGAAAAAGTTTATTCAATTTATTATTCATATGAAACATTTTTTTCTTTGTTTATTTGTATTATTGATATACTTTAGTTAAAAAATATTTGATAAATGGATGATAATTTTTCATCAAGAGTTAAAGATGTTATTTCTTACAGTAAAGAGGAAGCTCTTAGGTTAGGCCATAAACAAATTGGCACAGAGCATCTTCTATTAGGTATGTTAAGAGATGGAGGTGGTAAAGCGATTTCTATCTTAAACTCTATTGATGTTAACTTAGATGAATTAAGAAAAAAAATAGAGTTGTTAAATCCAGCAATAATAGACAGTTCTCAGCTTAAACTAAATGAAAAGAAAAATTTAAATCTTACACGTCAAGCAGAGAGGGCACTGAAAACTACTTTTTTAGAAGCTAAATTGTTTCAAAACAATTCAATCAATACTGCTCATCTTCTTCTTTGCATTCTTAGAAATGATAATGATCCTATTACAAAGATTTTAGGAAAAATGAATATTAGTTATGATAGTGTCAAAGAGCAGTTTAAATTAATGGCTGACGACACTAGTTCAAATGACATAATTGAATATCCTACTTCTTCTACTTTTCCAGATGAGAAAGATGATAGTCCAGATGACTTTTCTAACGATGCAGCAGCATCTTCTTCAAAAGAGATAAAAACAAAAATTAAAACAAAAACTCCTGTACTTGATAATTTCGGTAGAGATATAACATCACTTGCAGAACGAGGTAAGCTCGACCCTGTTGTAGGGAGAGAAAAGGAAATTCAAAGAGTATCTCAAATTCTAAGTAGAAGGAAGAAAAAAAATCCTTTACTAATAGGGGAACCAGGAGTTGGGAAATCAGCCATTGCTGAGGGATTAGCACTTAGGATTATTCAAAAAAAGGTTTCAAGAGCTCTTTATGGAAAAAAAGTAGTTACTCTTGATCTTGCTAGCCTTGTTGCAGGAACAAAATACAGAGGTCAATTTGAAGAAAGAATGAAAGCTGTAATGAATGAACTTGAAAAAAACAGAAATATTATACTTTTCATAGATGAAATACATACAATTGTTGGTGCAGGTGGAGCTACTGGTAGCCTTGATGCTTCAAATATGTTCAAACCCGCTCTAGCTCGTGGAGAAATTCAATGTATTGGTGCTACAACCTTAAATGAGTATAGTCAATACATAGAAAAAGATGGGGCTTTAGAAAGAAGGTTTCAAAAAATATTAATTGAAGAGACTACAAAAGAAGAAACAATTGAAATCCTGAAAAAAATTAAAGATAGATATGAGTCCCATCATAATGTTAATTATACCAATGAAGCACTAGTTGCCTGTGTTGAATTAAGTCTAAAATATATTACTGATAGGTATTTACCTGACAAAGCAATCGATGCACTTGATGAAGCTGGATCAAGAGCTCATATAAACAACATGGATGTGCCTGAGGATGTCATTCTATTAGAGAAACAATTAGAAAATATCAAAGAACTCAAAAACTCAGTAGTTAAAAAGCAAAAATATGAAGAGGCTGCTAAACTTAGGGATGATGAAAAAAGAATTGAGAAAAAGTTAATAGAAGCCCAAGAAAAATGGCATGAAGAATCTAAATTAAATAGGGTAACAGTAGATGAAGATCAAATCGAAGATGTGATTTCCATGATGACAAATATTCCAGTGTCAAAAATTATCAAATCAGAAAGAAATAAACTTTCAAAATTAGAGAACATTATAAAGAAAAGGATAATAGGTCAAAATGAAGCAATTTCTAAAATAGTAAAAGCCATTCAAAGAAACAGAGCAGGCCTTAACTCTCCTAATAGGCCTATAGGTTCATTTATATTTCTTGGCCAAACGGGAGTTGGAAAAACACAGTTAGCAAAAGTTTTAGCTTCAGAGATATTTGAATCTGAAGAAAACTTAGTTAGAATTGATATGAGTGAGTATATGGAAAAATTTTCTGTATCAAGATTAATAGGAGCACCTCCAGGATATATAGGTTATGAAGAGGGTGGGCAATTAACTGAAAAAGTTAAAAGAAGACCCTATTCTGTTATTTTATTTGATGAAATAGAAAAAGGACATCCCGATATATATGGTATGCTTCTTCAAATTCTAGATGATGGATCCTTGACTGATAGTGTTGGAAGAAAAATTAATTTCCAGAATACAATAATTATAATGACTTCTAACCTTGGTGTTAAGCAAATCAGTGATTTTGGTTTAGGAGTAGGTTTTGAAACAAACTCAACAAAAAATCAAGCTTCAGATATTGAGAAAAAAGTTATAAAAAAAGCTTTAAAACATACTTTCTCTCCTGAATTTCTTAACAGAGTAGACGAATGTGTAATTTTTAATTCCCTTACTATAGGAGATATTAATAAGATTGTTGATATTGAATTATCGAGCTTAATTGAAAGAGTTAAAAAACTTGGTTATAGTCTCACTATATCAAAAAAAGCTAAAGACTTTATTTGCGAAAAAGGTTTTGATGAAAAAAATGGAGCTCGACCTTTAAATAGAATGATTCAAAAATATATTGAAGATCTTATTGCAAAAAATCTAGTATCAAACAAAATAAAAGCTGGAGATAATTTACTTGTAGATTACAAATCTAATTCAAATGAATTAAATTTGTTGATCAATAAAAAGGAAAAAGCTTCTTGAAAGTAATTAAATTCGGAGGAACTTCAGTTGCCACTTCAAGTTCGTTAAAAAAAGTCTTCTCAATAATTGAAAATGAGAAAGATAGTATTTTTGTTGTAGTCTCAGCGTTAGGAGACATTACAAATATACTTCAAGAATTCTTAAATTCTAAAGGGAAAAATTCAACTGTTTTTCTAAAACAAATCGAAGAAAGACACTTGGAAATTATTCATGGGCTTTCAAAAATTGAAAATCAAAGTCCTTTGCTAAGTTTTCTTAAACAACAATTAAATGAATTAGAAACAATTTTAGAAGCAGTATCTACTATTGATGAGATAACTAAAAAAACAATCTCTAAGGTTTTGAGCTTTGGAGAAATTTTATCAAGTAAACTAATTTATGAAATATTAAAAGAGAGAGGTAATGATATTTCATATGTTGACTCCAGAAAAATTATTTTTACAAAATATCATAATGATCATGAAATTGTTGATGAAGAAAAGACAGGTATTGCAGTTTCAAATAATTTAGATCTAATTGAAACAAAAATAATTCTAATGCCTGGTTTTATTGCAACTGATAGTAATAATGAAATCTCTAATTTAGGCAGAGGTGGATCTGACTATACGGCTTCAATTATTGCAAATTATACAAATTCTAAAGTTCTAGAAATATGGACTGATGTTAGCGGAGTTTTTTCAGCTAACCCAAAAATAGTTAAAAATTCTAGGCCAATAGAATCTTTATCATACAAAGAAGCTATGGAACTATCTTTCTTTGGAGCAAAAGTTATTTATTTCCCAACACTTCAACCATTAATTAAAAAAAAAATTCCAGCATATATCAAAAACACATTTGATCCAAATGCAATTGGAACATGTATTTCTTATTCAACTAAATCTGAAAAAAAAAATACGGTTAAGGGAATCAGTCATATTGAGAATATATCTTTAATTAACTTTGAAGGTTCTGGAATGGTTGGTGTTCCAGGTTTTTCAAAAAGATTTTTTGAGGCTCTCTCACGAAAAGAAGTAAATGTTATAATGATAACTCAAGCCTCTTCTGAATTCTCTATATGTATAGCTGTTAATGAATCTGATGCTAAGACTGCAAAAGATCTTATTGATAAAGAATTTGAATATGAAATATCTCAAAATAAAATAAATGAATCTCAAATTGAAAATTCTTTATCAAATATTGCTATAGTTGGAGATAATATGAAAAGTAAAAAAGGTGTTAGCGGAAAATTATTTAGCACTTTAGGGAATAATAATATCAATATAAGAGCAATTGCTCAAGGTGCATCAGAAAGAAATATATCAATAATAATAGATGAGAAAGACAACATAAAGGCTTTAAATTCATTACATGAAGCATTCTTTGAAAATAATTGTAAAAATGTACATCTTTTTATAACAGGTGTAGGGAATGTTGGATCAAATTTAATTAAACAAATCTTTGATCAAAAAAAATCACTAGAAGAAAATTTAAGACTCAAATTAAAAGTTATGGGGTTGTCTAATTCAAAGAAAATGATCCTTAGTGATACTGAAATAGATCTTAATGATTGGAAATCAAAATTAGATTCAAGTGATCTTAGCTCTAATAATGATCAGTTTTTAAATTTTTCAATAAGTCAAAATCTAAGAAATAGTCTTTTTATTGATAATACAGCAAATGCAGATGTAACTATTAATTATAATAATTATTTAAAAAATGGAATAGGTATTGTCACTTGTAATAAAATTGCATGTTCTGATAATTTAGAAAAATATCTTGAACTAAAATCATTATCAAGAAATCATAATTCTCCATTTCTTTATGAAACTAATGTTGGTGCAGCATTACCAATAATTAATACATTAAATAATCTTATAAATTCTGGAGACAGGATTACAAAAATTGAAGCGATACTCTCTGGTGCTTTAAATTTTATTTTTAATTATTTCAATAAAGAAAATTCATTTTATGAAGTTGTTAAAAAGGCTGTTGATCTTGGTTATACTGAACCTGATCCAAAAATTGATTTATGTGGAATTGATGTTTCAAGAAAAATATTAATTCTTGCTCGGGAAAGTGGTAAAAAAATAGAATTTAGTGATGTGCAAAATGAAACATTCCTACCCAAAGAATCGATTGAATCAAACTCTAAGGAAGAATTCCTAAAATCATTAAAAGATAATAATGATCACTTTAATCAAATATTGAATAAAGCAATAGAAAAGAGGTCAAGACTAAAGTATGTTGCCTGTCTTGAAAATGATATGGCTAGTGTTGGTTTGAAGGCAGTAAAAGAAGACCACCCCTTTTATAATCTAGAGGGTAGTGATAATATCACAGTATTTCATACTGACAGATATAAAGATTCTCCCCTAGTAGTTAAAGGTCCAGGAGCTGGAGGTGAATTCACAGCATCAGGAGTTTTTGCTGATATAATTAAAGCTAGTGAGAAATAATGGATAGCATAAAAGTATTTTCTCCAGGAAGTGTATCAAATTTGTCGTGTGGATATGATATTCTTGGATTTTGTCTTGATAAAGTTGGTGATACAATAACAGTTACAAAAACATCAGAGAAGGGTATAAAAATTTCGTCAATTGATAAATACAATCTCCCAACCAGTATCGATAAAAATGTAGCTGGAATTGCTGCTCAAGCAATGATGAAGGATATTAAACTAGATTATGGATTTGATATAAAAATTAAAAAAGGCATTAAACCCGGAAGTGGTATTGGAAGTAGTGCAGCAAGTTCAGCTGGAGTTGTTTTTGCAATTAATAAACTTATTGATTCTCCTTTTAGTGATTTAGAATTAATAAGATTTGCAATGGAAGGGGAAAAATTTGTTAGTGGTTCATATCATGCAGACAATGTCTCACCTATTTTATTAGGTGGTTTTACTTTGGTTAGATCAGTAAAAGATTTAGATATAATAAAACTTCCAAATCCAAAAGGATTGATTGCCACGATAATTAGACCAGAAATTGAAATAAAAACTTCAGATTCAAGAAAGGTGGTTAAATCAAAAGTAACAATTGATAAAATGGTTCAACAATCTGCAAATTTAGCTGCATTTATTTCTAGTTTATATACTGAAGATTATGAATTAATGTCAAATTCAATAGTTGATGAGATAATTGAACCTGATAGAGCTATCTTAATTCCTGAATTTTATAATATTAAAGATATAGGTATAAAATCTGGAGCAATTGCATGTGGTATTTCTGGTTCAGGACCAGCAATCTTCGCTCTATCAAAAAGCAATAAAATAGCTAATGATATTCTGAATAAAATGTCATCTCACTTTAATAGTGTTAATATTAGTTATAATGGGTTTGTCTCAATAATAAATTCAGAGGGCGTTAAAGTTATTGATTAATGAAATATATTAGCTTAAATCATAATTCACAGCCTGTAAACTTTAAAACAGCTTTAATTAACGGTTTAGCTCCTGATAAAGGCCTGTATTTCCCAGAGAAAATCATTAATCTTCCAAAAAAGATTATTGATAATATTAAAACGATAGATGATACTGAATTATGTTATGAAGTTATTAAAGACTATATAGGTAATGATTTTACCGAAGATGAATTAATTAAAATTATTCAAAATACAATAGATTTTAAAATACCTCTAAAGAAAGTTGAAAATTCAATATTTTCCTTAGAGTTATTTCACGGTCCAACTCTTGCTTTTAAGGATATTGGTGCAAAGTTTTTCGCATTATGTATGGATAAAATCAAGAATGATTTTGATTCAAAAGAAATTACAGTTTTAGTAGCAACATCTGGAGATACTGGTGGAGCTGTTGCAAAAGGATTTGAAGGTTTAAATGGAATTAATGTTTGTATTCTGTATCCTAAAGGAAGAATTAGTCAAGTTCAAGAAAAACAAATTACTACAAATGCTGAAAATGTTATTGCTTTTGAAGTTAATGGTAATTTTGATGATTGCCAGAAAATGGTTAAAGATGCCTTCAATGATATTGAAATAAAAAATAAAATTACATTGACATCAGCAAATTCAATAAATATTGCTAGATGGTTACCTCAAATGTTTTATTATTTTTTAGCTATAAAAAAAATAGAAAATAATAATCAAAATATTTTTTCAGTTCCAAGTGGAAATTTTGGTAATATTTGTGCAGGAATTTTAAGTAAAGAAATGGGTTTAAATATTCAGCTATTTCTAGCCTCTACTAATATTAATAAAACAGTTCCTAGATATTTAGAATCTGGTATATATAATCCTGAAAAAACGAAACCTACAATTTCAAATGCAATGGATGTGTCAGATCCAAGTAATTTTATTAGAATTCAAAAGATATTCAATTATGATCTTCAAAAAATCAAAAAAGTCATAAAAGGTTATAGCTATAATGATTCTGAAACAAGAGAAGCTATTAAAGATGTTTATAACTCTTATAACTATATAATGGATCCCCATAGTGCAATTGGATATCTTGGTTTAAAAAGTTATTTAAAAAATCCTAGATCTGATGTAAATGGTATTTTTTTATCAACTGCTCATCCAATAAAATTTAAAGAACAAGTGGAAAATAGCATAGGGAATCAAATTAGTTTTCCTTCAAGACTAAAAAAGATTATGACAAAGAAGAAAAATACTATTGAAATTGAAAGCTACAATGAATTAAAGGATCATTTATTATGTAGGGTCAATTAATTATAGGAAGCTTAAATTCTCCCAAAAGGCTTTTCTGTTTCATTAACTCCTCAATAACTTCAATTTTTCTGGGAGCATCTGAAGATAAATTTATTGGACCATTTTTTGTAATTAATATATCATCTTCTATTCTTACTCCAATATTCCACCATTTAGGGTCACAATCACTACCAGTAGGTATATATATTCCTGGTTCTACAGTTATAACCATATTCTCAGAAAGAACCCTATCTCCAGGATCATGAACATCAAGTCCAATATGATGAGAAACCCCATGGGGAAAATATTTTGAAGTATCTCTACTATTATTAATTATTCCAAGAGAAAGCAAGCCTTCTGAAATTATTTTATATGAAGCCTTATTAATATCTGTAAATGAATTTCCAATTTTTGACATTCTTATTCCTTCTTCTTGAGCCTGATATACAAGATTATATATTTCTTTTTGTTCATTAGAAAATTTACCATTAACTGGAATAGTCCTAGTAACATCAGCTGTATATCCTCTATATTCAGCTCCAACATCCATCAATATCAATTGATCTTTTATATTATTATTATCATTTGTAACATAATGCAATACACATGAATTTCCACCAGATCCAACTATTGAGTTATACCCTTGATGAGCAGCACCATATTTTTTATATATATATTCATGAATACCCTGAACCTCTCTCTCGGTCATTTCGTTATGGATAGCTTTCATAACTTCAACTTGAGCGAAAGAAGAAATCTTTATAGCCTTTCTTAATAATTCAATTTCTTCTTTATCTTTTGTTTGACGAAGACTTTTCATTAAATCATTTAAAGTTTTACCATTAATTGATAATTTTTTATTATCAATGAGCTCATTATCAATTTGTTTATTAGCGTTTTCACTTAATAAATTCTCAAATTTTATTTGTAAATCAAATAGATCATAAATATCATTTTTATTGTCTCTTACATCATTTCTTAATTCATTGTGTAAAACAGAATCAAAATTGCTAAAATCCAATTCAGTTTCAATAAATTCTGATCTAAGATAAACTCTATCAAACCCCATTTTTCTAGCCCCTTCAATACCTAATCTTTTTCCATCCCACATTTCCCTATATTCATTTCTCTCCCTAATGTAAAGTTGCTCATAGTATTTACCTTTTTCATCTGCCTGTTGATTTGAATAAATGATTAATACACCATGTGGTTCTCTCCAACCTGTTAAATAATAGAAGTTGGGATTTTGGTGATACATAAAGTTTGTGTCATTAGATCTTTTCATCACAGGAGAAGTAAAGAAAATAGCTACGCTATTATCTGGCATCTTTTCTCTAAATTCAGACCTCTTTTTTTTATGAAAATCAGGCCCTAAATCATCATTATACTGTTGAGAATTCAACAGAAAATTATTATTAATAATCAAAAGAATTAAAAATATTTTAATTTTAGAAATCATTTGTCAATTTAATCATAAAAGTAAATCAATTTTATCTAATGAAAAAAACATTTCTTTTTAACAAACACTCTCAATTAGGAGCTAAAATTTCTAATTTCGCTGGATTTCAAATGCCTATTAGTTATTCGTCAGTCAACAAAGAGCATATTCATGTTAGAAATAGTGCAGGAATATTTGATGTATCTCACATGGGAGAGATTTTTATTTCTGGGAAGAATTCTACTAAACTTTTACAAAGAGTTTGTAGTAATGATATTTCTAAATTACATCCAGGAATGGCACAATATAACTGCATTACAAATTTTGAAGGTGGAATTATAGATGATTTGATTGTTTATCAAATTGAAATAGAAAAATACCTTTTAGTTGTAAATGCATCAAATATTCAAAAAGATTACACCTGGATTTTAGATCAAAATAAAGCATTTAATGCAACTATAAATGATGAATCTAATAATTACTCACTTCTAGCCATTCAGGGACCTAAGGCAATTGATTATTGTCAAAACTTTACAGATGTAGATTTAAAAGGAATGAAGAACTATTCGCATATAAAATCAAAATTTATTGACTGCAATGATATTCTTTTATCAAAAACTGGATATACTGGTTCTGATGGACTAGAAATATATATTGCTAATAAAGATGTAGTTAATGTTTGGGATTCACTTTTCAAATTCAATAACAATGAAATATTGAAGCCAATAGGTCTTGCAGCTAGAGATACTTTAAGAATTGAAATGGGTTATTGCCTATATGGTAATGACATTAATGATAACACATCCCCTATCGAGGCTGGACTAAGCTGGATTACAAAACCTGAAACTGAATGTATTGGTTATGAGATTTTTGAAAATCAAATTAATAATGGTGTTAAAAAGAAATTAGTTGGATTTAAACTTAAAAATAGAGGTATTCCAAGAGCTGGATATAAGATTTATGATTCTAGTCATAAAAAAATTGGAATTACTACGTCAGGAACGTTTTCTCCTATTTTAAAGAAAGGAATTGGTTTAGGATACATTAATATTGAATTATTAGATGCTAATAATGATATCTATATTAAAATTAGGGATGAATTTATTGAATCAGAAATTGTAAAACCGCCATTCATAGAAATATAAATATGGGAAGAGCATTTGAATTTAGAAAAGCTAGGAAATTAAAAAGATGGTCAAATATGGCCAAAACATTCACTAGAATCGGAAGAGAAATTGTTATTACTGTAAAAGAAGGTGGTACAGATCCATCTTCAAATTCAAGACTAAGAGCAGTTATTCAAAATGCGAAAAATGCGAATATGCCTAAAGATAATATTGAACGTGCAATCAAGAGGGCTAGTGAAAAAAGTAATGATGATTTTAAAGAGATTCTTCTTGAAGGTTATGGTGCTCACGGAATTGCTGTATTAATTGAGGCAGCAACTGATAATAATAATAGGACTGTTGCTAATATTAGGAGTTATTTTAATAAATTTGATGGTAATCTAGCTACTTCTGGGTCTGTTGAATTCCTATTTTATCATAATTGTTATATAGAGGTTAGTGGTGAGGGTATTTATATAGAGGAACTTGAATTGGAATTCATAGATTTTGGAGCATTAGAAGTAACTAAATCTGATGATTTAATAACTCTAATTTCAAGATTTGAGGATTTTGGATTAATTCAAAAGGAACTAGAAAAAAGAAATTTGCAGATAATTTCTAGTGAATTTGAAAGATTACCAAAAGTAACAAAAAATCTAAATGAAGAACAAAAGGTTAAAATAGATAAATTAATAGATTTAATAGATGAAGATGACGATGTTCAGAATGTTTACACTGATCTAGAATAAATAATTATGGTTAAAAAGATAAATTTAATAGTTGCGACACTATATTCAATTATTCTTGCTATTGTTGAAACATTATTGAACTCGTATTGGGATGATTGGCAATATGCTCCCTTATGGATTGTTGACTATTTGATTGTTATAATTTTATTATCAGCCGTATTTGTATTTAAGAAAAATATTCAAAGGTTAATGTTATTATTAGGATGGGCTTTTTCAGCAGGTGTTATGTTTATGGCTCTTTTTATAAGCTTAGAACCTACTCCAATAGCCTTAGAATCTCCTGATATTGAAGGCAAATTACCATTAATGGGGTTAGCACTTATAGTTTCAATAGTTGGAATTGTATTGACTATCATTGATAGTAAAAATAATTAATAATTATTTTCTTGGTTCAATACTTGAAACTTTATCTCTTAAGAATTCAAAATCCTTCTCTATATCTCCACTAGTATAAAAAGCTTTATTTAAAATCACAGTTTTATTTTTATAGTCAAATGAGGTCATCATTATAGGGATTCTTGATTGATGAGCAATGTAATAAAAACCGGTTTTCCATTTTTCAACTTTTTCCCTTGTCCCTTCAGGTGCAATAGCTAAATGATTGATCTTATTTTTATTGATCAATTCCACAACAGTTTCAACATAATTTTTGTTGATTTCCCTATCAATAGGGATTCCTCCCCAAAATTTAAATATTAATCCTGTTAAGGGGTTAAACAACTCTTTTTTCCCAAGAAATTTAATTCTTTTATTAAGGATAGTTCGGATTAAAACAGCTACAATAAAGTCAAAATAGCTAGAATGCGGAACAACAGCTACAATTAACTTTTGAATGTCTGGATATTCACCTTTTATAGTCCAACCCATAAGTTTAAAAAAAATTAAGTGAGCTAAAGTTTTTTTCATTGTCTCTTAAGGTATTCTTCTGCTCTAATTAAGTCTTCATGAGTATCAATTGATATTCCAGAAAAATCTGTTTTAACCATCTTAATTTTTTTTCCATTTTCTATATATCTTAGGCATTCGATTTTCTCTTTTTTCTCCATAATAGTTTTTTCCATTTTTGAAAATTCTATTAGAGTTTCTTTTCTAAAAGCATAAACTCCAATATGTTTATAATTATCTGTGTCAGAATTCATAGGAATTCTTGAAAAATTAATCGAATAGTAATCTTTATCAACGATAACTTTGACATTATTAGGATTATTTAGTTCATCTTTATCATTAAAATTCCTCATTAATGAAGCCATTTGAACTTCTTTATCATTAAACTCATTTACTAATTTTTCAATTGATAATTTATCTATAAATGGCTCATCTCCTTGTAAGTTTACAATAATATCATATTGAAGATCAATTGATACTTCAGCTATTCTATCTGTTCCAGACTCATGATCTGAAGAAGATTTAAGGTATTTCCCATTAATAGATTTCATTAAATCTATTATTTCATCATTATGCGTTACAACAAAAACATCATCAAAAACATTAGTTTCTAAAGCTGATTGATACGTTCTAAGAATAATAGGGACTCCAGATAATTTTTCTAATAATTTTCCATAGAATCTTTTTGACTCAATTCTAGCAGGAATTAATGCGATCTTTTTCATTTAAAATCTTTTTCTAATATAATTCATTTATTAATAGTTTTACGAATAAAAAAAAATTGTAGATTTGTTATTATCAAAAAAATACAAGATGAATAAAAAACGTGCACTTGAACTCTTTTTATGGATACTAAGTATCTTCTTTGCCTCTCAAATATATAGCTCAATTAATGGGCCTATAAAATTTAATAAAGTAAAAAATGAAAGATACGCAATAGTTATTAACAGGCTAAAAGACATTCGTATTGCTCAAATAGCACATAAAGATGTTAAAGGTTATTATGCTAACAATTTTGATGATCTTGTGAGCTTTATAGACAATGGTCTTTTTACTCTTATCGAGGAGAAAGATTCCTCCTATCTTGCATATGACAGGATATATAGAATTGATATGCTTAAAGAAGTTAGAATAGTTCGCGAATTAGGAAAAGTTTCTGTAAAAGACTCTTTATTTAAAGATAATGAGAGTTATAAACAGATGGCATTTGTTCCTATCAAAGGAAAAGAAGATGAAAAATTTTCAATTTCTGCAGATGTTATTAATAAAAATGGATATGTAGCTCATGTTTTTGAAGTAAAAGTCAAAAAAGATGTTATTCTTTATGATCAGAATAAAGATCTTCTAAAGCAAGAAAATAAAGTAATAGCTGTTGATGGTGTTAATGGATCTGAAATAGTTCTTGGTTCAATGACTGAGGTTAGAACTAGCGGAAACTGGCCAACAATTTTTGATGCAAACAAGAAGTAAAAATAATTCACCAGATACATTAGAAGTTCATCAATTTAAATCTAATTTTTTTATTGGAAATAATAATACTTTCAAATTATTTAATCCAAAATCGTATTCTAAAAGAGATATTAAATCTAATAATATTAACATAATTCATTTTGAGAGACCCCCTGTTATAATTCCAAAATCATTATTTAAAAAGGATAACTTAAAAAAATACGTCTCAACTAACTATAAGATATCAAAAGCTTCAAATATTGCTTATGATGAAACTAATGATAAATTAATTTATATAGTTTATGAAAGACAAAATATCTTAGAAAGTCTTTTTAATAAAGAAAATCTTGAATTTAGATCAATTAACTACTTCACATCACTATATGAATATTTATTACCATTAAAGAAAAAAGATGATTTATCAATATATATTAATCTTCAAGCTAACTTATTTGATCTAATTATATTTAAAAAAAATGAATTCTTTTACTTTAATACATTTAATAAAAATAACAAAGAAGAGTTCCTTTATTATTTATTATATGTTTTAAAAAATTTTGAAGCAGATATAAATACATCTAAAATTATTTTCTTAGGCAAGTTTGAAGAATTTAAAGATTATTATGAATATGCAAGATCATATGCAGAAGTAATATTTGAGAAAAATAAATCTGAAACAAAAAATACTATAAAACATGAATCTCCATTCTTCTTAAATTCTTTAGTTTGAAAATAATTTCAGGATCTAAAAAAAGTCATATCATTCGTGCTCCAAAGAATTTGTCAATAGTAAGGCCTACATCTGGATTAGTAAAAGAATCATTGTTCAATATATTAAGCAATTATTTTATTTTCAATGAAATTAAAGTATTAGATCTTTATGCAGGAATTGGAAATATTTCTTATGAGTTTGGATCAAGAGGATGTAATGAAATTGATTCAGTTGATATTAATTTTCGATGTACTTATTTTATAAAAAAAATGGCTAAAGAGCTTGACTTAAAAATAAAAATATTCACACTTAGCGTAGATAAATTTATTATGAAAAATGAATCTAAATATGATATTATTTTTGCAGATCCACCTTATCCTTTTGTAGATAAAAAATACTCAGATTTAATTAATTCAATTTTTGATTTAAATATGTTAAATAAAGGTGGGTTATTAGTAATTGAGCATTATAAAAAAATTGAATTAAATAAACACAAAATGTTTTATTTTGATAAAACATATGGAGGGACAACATTAAGCTTTTTTAAAAAAGCAAGCCTGTAAGCCGGATTCTGTCGAGTCTTACCATTTATCTAGGCATATTATTACTAAAATGCTCAATCCACCTACCCTTCTGTATAAGGCGAGCAACCTTAATTTACAGATATACTTGGTGTTTCACCATGCAGAGTTTACAAGATTCCACTACAGCCTAACTGTACATACTTTCTGTTGCACTATTCCTATCTAACGATGTCGGGAGTTACCCGATGCATTGCTCTATGGTGTCCGGACTTTCCTCTGTTAAAAACAGCGATAAGACGGCTTGCAAATGCAAATATAAATATTTGTTAATAATTAAATACTAAAATTGTATAATGATCTTTATTTAGTTTTACTCAATTTTTATATTTGTTTAATTATGACTAATAACTCTTCAGCTTCTGCATTAAGATATAGACCTCAAAAATTTGAAGAGGTGATTGGACAAGATGCTATTGTTAAAACTTTATTAAATGCTATAAAAAATGATAGCCTTGCGCAAGCTCTTCTTTTCTGTGGGCCTAGAGGAGTTGGAAAAACAACATGTGCACGAATTTTAGCAAAAGAAATTAATAAGGTAGAATCAGACTATGATTATAATATTTTTGAATTGGATGCAGCAAATAATGCCGGGGTTGAAGAGATAAGGACACTTATCGATCAATTTAGAATTCCACCACAAATCGGTAAGTATAAAGTATATATCATTGATGAGGTTCATATGTTATCAAAAGCTGCTTTTAACGCTTTTTTAAAGTCCCTTGAAGAACCTCCAAAACATGTAATCTTTATTCTAGCAACAACAGAGAAAAATAAAATAATACCTACAATTTTATCTAGATGTCAAATTTTTGAGTTTAAAAAAATTGATCATCTTAAGATAGAGAACTCCTTAAATAAGATCTGCAAAGAGAATAAAATTGATTTTGAAGAAGAAGCATTAAATTTAATAGCAAGTAAATCAGATGGTGCAATGAGGGATGCACTAGTTATGTTTGATAGATTAGTTACATTTACTAATGGTAATCTTTCTCTCAAAGATGTATCTATTAATCTAAATACATTAGATATAGATACATATTTTAAGTTTTCAGAATTAATTTTTTCAAGTTCTATTCCAGAGATTTTAATAAAATATAATGAAATTGTTAAAATGGGTTTTGATGGACTAAGTTTTATTGACGGTTTAGCTAAACACTTTAGAGAAATGTTAATTTTAAAATATTCAGATAGTCAAAAGATTTCTACGTATAGCGATTCTATTAAATCAAAATACGAAGAGATTGCAAAAAAAGTAGAAACTGATGAGATTATTGGAATGATTGATATAATTAATGATTCTGAAATTAATTACAAGAAAATCACTGATGAGAGGATCCATGTAGAATTATGCTTATTAAAACTTGCATCCTATAAAAAGGATAATAAAAAAAAAACTTCCTAATATCAACTAAAGATTTTAGATCTATTCTTAATATTCAAAAGCATGACAATTCTTCTTTAAATGAAGAAAAAGAAAATAGACTATTTGACATACCTAATAGTAAGAGAAGTATTTCTAGTTTTTCTTTAGCAAGTGTTGATTTTAAAAATTCAATACCTAATAATTCAGATATTGAACAGTTTGATCTTCCAAATAATAAATTTTCAAAATTAGATTTATTAAAAAAATGGAAAGAATTCTGTCAAATTCAAGAAAAAAGGGGAAATATAAATATATTATCTGTTCTAAAAATGAATGAACCAGACCTAAATAATGAGAAAATTATCATTAAAGCTGTTAACCAGATCAATAAAAAAGAGATCGAGAGCATTTCAGATGAAATCTTAAGTTATCTAAAAAAAGAATTAAAAAACTACTCTATAACTTTAAGAGTCAAACTAGAAAAATTAAAAAAAGAAAATGAACCAAAATCTTTAAACAATAATGAAAAACTAAAATCCATGATAGATTCAAATCCAAAATTTGAATCTTTAATTGAAGAATTTAATTTAAAGTTTTAGCTTTTTTCCAGCACTATTAAAATATATTTCTTTTATCATCCCATCAACTAAACCAACTTTTGGGACAAAAATTTTGTTAGAACCTGACCATTCCATAGTTTTTAAAAATATTTTTAGAGCAGGGATTATAACATCTGCTCTATCGGGGTTTAAATCGTATTGTAGTATTCTTTTTTCATAATCTATTTTTGATAGATTATTAAGTAATGTTATCATAGAGAAATATGAAATTGGTTTTCCCACTTTAGTATTTGTTATATTTTGAATTTTATTAATATTTCCGCCAGTTCCAAATAATCTAAGCTTAAAATCTTTATCCATATTATCTTTTATCCAAATCTTTATCTGATCCAAAACATTAGTTTTATTTTTTTTATTTAAATCTCTCACTGTACCAATATTAAATGACCTAGATAAAGTCTTTTTGCCATTTTGAATAAAACTTAATTCAGTACTTCCACCACCTACATCAATATATATATTTTTGCTAAATGGATGATTTTTTTCAACTAGTTTTGCATTAGAAATAATTTTAGCTTCTTTTAAGCCATCAATTATTTCGATTTCAATTGCAGTTTCACTTTTAACTTTAGATATAATAACATCAGAGTTTTTTGCTTCTCTAAGAGCTGATGTAGCATATGCAAGATAATAGTCAACACCATGGACCTTCATTATATACTTCATTGAATTAATTGCATTAATGAATGTTTCTATTTTGTTTTTTGAAATAGATTGATCTTTAAATGAATCTTCTCCAAGTCTTAATGGAAGTCTTATATAACTATTTTTTTGAAAATGAAGTTTACCTTCATTATTTTTTATGACATAAGATATTAGCATTCTAACAGCATTTGATCCAATATCTATAGCAGCTATTTTATTTAAATTCAAACCTAAGTGTTAATCTTACAAAAATAATCATAAGTATCCCATTGAGATCTAATTTTTTTATTTTTGTTTTCAACAAATTCATTCTGTTTATTAAGATTAATTAATCTAGATTTAACATTATCATTCAAACTTATTTTAATGGTATCTAGAATTTGTTTTTTAAGATCTTTTTGATAAATAGGACAGGCAACTTCTACCCTATTATTAAGATTCCTTGTCATAAGGTCAGCAGAAGAAATATAAACTTTTTTGTCACCCCCATTTTCAAATATATAAACTCTAGGATGTTCTAGATATTTGTCTACTACGCTAATAACCTCAATATTTTCACTTAAATTTTTCAGATTAGGAATTAAACAACATATTCCACGAATAATTAATTTAATTTTAACTCCAGAATTACTAGCCTCGTATAATTTGTCGACAAATTTATAACTTGTTAAACTATTTAATTTTAAAATTATTACTGATTTTTTCCCTTTTTTTGAATTTTCAATTTCATGGTCAATCATTGAAAAAAGTATAGAAGATGTATAATGGGGTGATACTATTAAATGTTTATATTTCTGAATCTTAGAGTTAACTTTAAAAAATTCAAAAACTTTACTAACATCTTTTAGAATACTTTGATTAGCTGTGAATAGTGTGTAATCTGTATAAACTTTTGCAGTAGATTCATTAAAATTTCCTGTACTAATAAATCCATAGAATTTCTTCTTATTATTTTCTCGTCTTTCTATTAAACATATTTTTGAATGGACTTTTAAACCTTTGACACCAAAAATTAATTCAACTCCAGCTGCTTTAAGCATCTCAGAAACTCTAATATTGTTTTCCTCATCAAATCTAGCTTGAAGTTCTATTTGAACTAAAACCTTTTTTCCGTTTTTTGCTGCATTAATTAATGAACTAATAACATTGGAATTTTTAGATAGTCTATATAAGGTTATTTTTATAGATTTAACGTTTGGATCAATTGCAGATTGTCTAAGAAAAGCTACTAAATATGAAAATGAATGATAGGGAGTATACATTAAAAAATCTTTTTTAGAAATTTGTGTTAAAAGATTAGCTTCAATATGAAAATTAAGGATATTCAATGGCTTCTTTTTTTTATACATTAAATCTTGTCTAGATAAATCTGGGAAATCCATATAATCTCTTCTTTGGTGATATCTAGCACCTGGAATTAAACTATCATTTGAAGTTACTTTTAGTTTTTTAATAACAAAATCTAGAGTAGCATTAGAAATATCTTTATCATAAACTAATCTAACTGGATTGCTATATTTTCTTTTATTTACATATTCAGAGATTTTCTTTATATAACTTTTAGATAAATCTACTATATCATCAATATCCATCTCTGCATCTCTTGTTATTTTAACCATATGAGTGTCAATTCTTTCATAATTGTAATTACTGAAAATTATTTTCAAGTGATATCGTATAATATCATCAATTAGTATTATGTATTGTTTATTAGATATTTTAGGAAGAACAACGAACCTACTAATGTTCTCAGGTATTTCAACTATAGCATATATGTTATCCTGGTTATTAAAAATCATATCAGCAATTAGAAATGCTTTATTATCAGTAAAATCATATTTCCTACTTTTAGAGAGGATAATTGTTACAAGTGCAGGACTAATTTTTCTTAAAAAGAAATCTTTTAAAAATTCTTTTTGTGAATCTTTCACTTGATTTTCATTAATAAAATAAATATTTTCTTTTTTTAATGATAACTGTATTGAATCTAGAATTTTAGAGCTCTTATTCTGAAGCTCAATAACTTTATTAGTAATTTGATCTAAAAGATGGATTGCATTTTGGTTTTTATCGTCATTCTTATTAACTCCTGACTCAGCGATCCTTTTAACAGTTGCATATCTTACTTGAAAAAACTCATCAAGATTATTTGAGAAAATTCCAAGGAACCTAAGTCTTTCAATTATTGGAACATTTATATCAGATGCTTCTTGTAGGACTCTAGAATTAAAATCTAGCCAACTAATCTCTCTATTTAAATATTTATTTTTCACTTTTTATATTATTTAAAGAAATTTGGATATCCCTATTATTAATTGTTGACCAATTGTCTTTATTAAAGATTAATTTAACCCATCTTGAAGTGGGTAAATTTAAAATTTTGTTTTCTGAGAAATAATTAGCAATATCTGTTAATGCGGGATTATGGCCAACAATTACAACTTTTGACACCTTATTATCAATTTCTAATATAAATTTAAGAATATCATTAAAACTAAATGTGTAAAGTTTGTCAGAAATAATTAAATTATTAAGACTAAGTTTTAACTTATCAATTAGAATGATTGAAGTATGAAGAGCTCTATTTGCATTACTAGAAAAGATAATCTCTGTATTTTTAAAAATTGTTTTAGATTCTTCTGCTATCTTTTCAATCTTATGTATACCACTTTCTGATAATGGTCTATTTATATCATCAACATTATAATCCCATGATGATTTTGAATGTCTTAAAATTATTAGTTCTTTCATTTTAAGGAGACAATAATTTTGCTTCCCACTTACTATTTTTATTTATCTTAAAAAAAACTCTATTATGAAGTCTACTTGGTCTTCCTTGCCAAAACTCAATCTCTAATGGTTTAATAATTATTCCTCCCCAATAATTTGGTCGAATAATTTTTTTTCCCTCAAGTTCTTTCTGTTTTTTCTCAAATTTCTGCTCTAAATATTTAAGATTTGGTATTTCAGAACTTTGATCAGAAATTATTGCACTAATTTGACTACTTCTTGGTCTAGAATTAAAGTACTCATCAGATTTTTCATCTGAAACCTTTTCGGCTATTCCATTAACAATAACCTGTCTTTCAAGGAATTGCCAAAAAAAAGATAATGAAACCATTTTGTTTATTTTAATTGATTTAGCCTTTTTGCTTTGATAATTAGTAAAGAAAATAAATCCTTCATCAGAAAACTCTTTAAGAAGTACAATTCTTGAAGATGGTTTATTTAACTCATTAACAGTAGATATTGTCATAGCGTTAGGCTCTATTATCTTATCACAACTTTCAGCTTCCTTAAACCATTTAGCAAAAAGATCAATTGGGTTATCACCTATTGAATCAATATTTAAATAGTCAAATTTATAAGATCTCCTATGGTTAAATAATTTCATTATTCTAAATTTTTAATAATTCATTTTTGATGCTAGTAAATATATTACTGCCATTCTTATAGCAACTCCGTTTTCAACTTGATCTAAAATTATTGAATTTTTAGAATCAGCAAGTTCAGAAGAAATTTCAACTCCTCTGTTTATAGGTCCTGGATGTAAAATTATTATTTCTTTTTGCAATTTATCTATCTTTTTTCTATCAAGTCCAAAAAGCATAGAATATTCTCTATTATTAGGGAAATAAGATTTTTCCATTCTTTCATGTTGAACTCTTAAGACATTGGCAGCATCACACCAAGATAAAGCTTTGTCTATTTCAGTCTCTATAGTAACCCCTAGTGATTCTATTTCTCGAGGAAGAAGACTTAAAGGACAACTTATTTTTATTTTAGCATTTAATAATTTTAAAGCATATATGTTTGATAAAGCAACTCTAGAATGCAGTATATCTCCAACAATAAGTATTTTTTTCCCATCAAGATTACCTAATTTCTGTTTTAATGAGTATGTATCAAGTAATGCCTGAGTTGGGTGCTCATTAGTTCCATCTCCAGCATTTATTATACATATGTTAACATTTTTTGAAAGCAACAAGGCTGAACCTGGATTAGGGTGCCTTAAAACAATCATATTTACCTTCATAGCCAAGATATTATTAGCAGTATCTATTAAAGTTTCCCCTTTCTTTATTGAAGATGATGAACTTGAAAAATTGATTACATCTGCACTAAGTCTCTTCTCTGCTAGTTCAAATGATAATTTTGTTCTTGTACTATTTTCAAAAAAAAGGTTTGCAATAGTTATATCTCTTAAACTAGGAACTTTTTTAATTGGCCTATTAAGAACTTCTTTGAAATGATCTGCTGTATTAAAAATTAGATCTATGTCTTCTCTTTTTAAATACTTTATTCCTAATAAATTATCAACACTTAATTGTCCCATTGTTTATCTTTCAATATACACAACATCATTATCTTTTTCTTTACCCCAAATTACACTAACCTTATCACCTTTAATTGTGTCAATCTTAGCTCCAAAATAATTAGCTTCAATTGGTAATTCCCTTTTAAACCTTCTATCAATCAAAACCATTAATTCAATAGACTTAGGTCTACCATAACTATCAATAGATGACATAGCTGCTCTAATACTTCTTCCAGTAAAAAGAACATCATCAATTAAAACTATTTTCTTGTTTTCTATTGATATATCGATATTTGATGATTTAGGTTTTATGGTTTTTTCACCTCTCCTAAAATCATCTCTAAAAAAAGTGTAATCTAAATTTCTATGAATAATTTTTTTATTAGTGTGTTTATTAGAAAAAACATCTAGAATTTTATATAATAAATAAATCCCTCTTGGTTGAAGTCCAATCAAAACAGTATCATTAAAATCATTATGATTCTCAATTAATTGACATACAAGCCTATTAATAATTATATCAATCTGATTGGAGTTTAAAAAAACTTTTTTCTGCATATTTTCTTATAAGTACAAAAGTATAAATTTTACATTGAGGTAAAAAAAAACCCTTCATAAACTGAAGGGCTGTTTTTTTAATCATCTTTCTTTTTGGATTTTGTAGACTTTGTCTTTTTTACTTCCTTTTCTGGTTTCTCTTCTTTCTTTTTAGATTTCGTAGACTTTGTCTTTTTTACTTCCTTTTCTGGTTTCTCTTCTTTCTTTTTAGATTTCGTAGACTTTGTCTTTTTTACTTCCTTTTCTGGTTTCTCTTCCTTCTTTTTAGATTTCGTATACTTTGTCTTTTTTACTTCCTTATTATAAGTTAATAAATGAGAAACGAGAACTCTTTTAAATTCCTTATTAAACTCAATTACAACAAAATCTGCTAATTCGTCTTTAACTAGTTTAGAACCATCAGATTTTTCAAGATGTCTATATGGAATAAATGCTGAAATATCATCATTGAAATTAATTATAGCTCCTTTTTCAACAATTTCAGAAATTTTTGCACTATGAATAGTATCTAATGCAAAGTCTTTTTCATATAAATCCCATGGATTTTCCATTGTTTGCTTGTGTCCAAGACTTAATTTTCTTCCCTCTACATCTAAGTCAAGAATAATTACATCAATTGTGTCATTTATAGATAAAATTTCTGAAGGATGTTTTATCTTTTTAGACCATGAAAGGTCAGATATATATATTAATCCATCTATTCCTTCCTCTAGTTCAATAAAAACACCAAAATTAGTAAAGTTTCTAACTTTCCCATTATGCTTTGATCCAACAGGAAACTTATTAGTTATATCAGACCATGGATCACCAGTTAACTGTCTTATCCCTAAAGACATTTTTCTTGAGTTCCTATCTAAGGTTAAAACAATAGCTTCAATGGTATCTCCAACTTTAACAAAATCTTGAGCAGATCTCAAATGGGTAGACCAAGACATTTCTGAAACATGAACTAAACCTTCTATTCCATCTTGAATTTCAACAAATGCTCCATAATCTGCAATTACTACAACTTTACCTGATACTTTTGAACCTTCTTCTATATCGCTTCCTAATTTATCCCATGGATGATCAGTTAATTGTTTTAATCCAAGTTGTATTTTAGATTTATCATCATCAAAATCAAGAATAACTACTTTAATAGTTTGATCAAGATCAAGAACTTCGTTAGGGTGATTAATTCTAGTCCATGAAAGATCTGTAATATGAATTAGTCCGTCAACTCCACCCAGATCAACAAAAACACCATAACTTGTCATATTTTTTACAGTTCCTTCAAGAACCTGACCTTTTTCAAGTTGACTAATTATAGCTTTCTTTTGTTTTTCTATATCTGCTTCTATTAATGCTTTATGTGAGATAACAACATTTTTAAATTCATGATTTATTTTAACAACTTTAAAATCCATGTTTTTATTAGTATACTGGTCATAATCTCTAATTGGTTTAACATCAATTTGAGAACCAGGTAAAAAAGCTTCAATCCCAAATACATCGACAATCATTCCTCCTTTAGTTCTACATTTAACAAATCCTTGAATTACTTCACCACTATCATGAGCATTATTAACTCTCTCCCAAGCCTTAATTGTTCTAGCTTTTTTATGAGATAAAACTAGTTGACCAGTCTTATCTTCTCTGATATCAACTATAACTTCTACTTTATCTCCTACCTTAAGATCAGGGTTATATCTAAATTCATTTCTAGATATAACACCTTCTGATTTTGCATTAATATCAATAATAACATCTCTATCTGATAAGAGGATAACTTTACCTTGAATTATATTATCATCAGCAGTATCAACAAAATTAGCTTGAACGAGTTTCTCAAATTCTTTTATTTGTTTTTCATCAATTTTATCAATTCCTTCTTGATATTGATGCCAATTAAAATTTTTTAGAAATTCATCCTCTTTTTTTTCGTTGGATGATGCTTTTTTTGAAACAGGCTTTTTAGTAGATTTTACCTTTTCATCTGTTTCTGATTTATTTTCTTCATTCATAGACGGCAAAAATATAATTAATTAGCTTATTGACAAAGATTAAAGCAAAATTTTAAAAAACTACTTTTTAATAACATTCAAGACTTTTTCAAAAACTTCGTCTATCGAAAGATCTGACACATCTACAGAATAAGCATCCTTAGCTTTCTTAAGGGGTGCTATATCTCTTGTTGAATCAGTAATATCTCTATAATTAAGATTTTCTAGAACCGAATCATAATTTATATCACTTTTATTTATTTCAGAAAATCTTCTTTTTGCTCTAATTTCAGGTTTTGCATACAAAAAAAATTTAAAATCTGCATCTGGAAAAACCACAGTTCCTATATCTCTTCCATCAATAACAGTTGACTGGTTTTTCGAAAACTCTCTAAGGTGTCTATATACATGTGATCTTACATTCTTTTGTTTAGCAAAATCACTCACATTTTTAGAGATTTCTATTGATCTGATATCATTTGAAACATCCTCACCATTTAGATAGATTAAATTTTTTCCATTTTTATATTCAGAATTAAGTGATATGTTAATTAAGTCATTATTATCAATCTGATTAACTGAGGAAAATCTATTTCTTTTGAAAAATAAAGTTATTGCTCTGTAAAATGCTCCACTATCTAAATAAGAATATCCAAAATAATCGGCAATCTTTTTGGCTTGTGTACTTTTCCCACTAGAAGCTTCTCCATCTATAGAAATGATTATATTTTTCACCATTTTTTTTGAAAGGTCTTACAATTTAAAAAATTTTGAGTTTGGAACCTTCCTATTAGTTATAGAATAATCAATAACCTCAAACATGTTTTTTACAAAAATGAATTTTATTCCTCTTAAATATACTTTTTTAATCTCCTCAATATCTTTTTTGTTTTCAATGCTTAAAATTATTTCTTTAATATTAGCCCTTTTAGCTGCAAGTATTTTTTCTTTTATACCTCCTACTGGTAGAACTTTTCCTCTCAAAGTAATCTCACCTGTCATCGCAATATTTTTCTTTACTCTTTTCTGAGTAAATAAAGAAACTAGTGATGTTAACATTGTTATACCGGCACTTGGGCCATCTTTAGGCGTTGCACCTTCTGGTACATGTATATGAATATTAAATTTACTGAAATCTATGTCATGTATTCCTAAGTCTTTTGCATTTGATTTTATATATTCCATTGCAATAATAGCTGACTCTTTCATTATTTTTCCTAAGTTTCCTGTTATTGTTAAATCACCTTTTCCAGGTGAAATTGAAGATTCAATAAAAAGTATTTCACCTCCAACAGATGTCCAAGCAAGCCCTGTTACAACACCTGCAACTAGATTATTTTCATAACTGTCTTTAAAATACTTCTTCGGCCCTAATGAGTTAGTAAGATAATTTTTATCACTTATATTTACTGACTTCTCTTTAGCTACTATATTTTTTGCTTTAGACCTAATAAGCTTAGCTATTTGCTTTTCAAGATTTCTAACACCTGATTCTCTGGTATAGTTAGAAATAATTTGTTTGATTAAGCTCTGGTTTAATTTAAAATATTTACTTGTCAAACCATGTTCTTTTAATTGTTTCTTTATTAAAAATTTTTGAGCAATTGAAGTTTTCTCTTCAGTTGTATATCCAGTTACATTAATTAACTCCATCCTATCAATAAGAGATGGGTGAAGATTTGACAAGCTATTAGCAGTAGCTATAAACATAACCTTAGACAAGTCATAACCTATTTCTAAAAAATTATCATGGAATGAGTTATTTTGTTCAGGATCTAATAACTCTAATAATGCAGATGCTGGATCACCTTGAGAACTGGAAGAAAGCTTATCAATTTCATCTAAAACAAATACAGGGTTTGAAGTTCCTGCCTGCTTAATACTTTGAATTATTCTTCCAGGCATTGCTCCAACATAAGTTTTTCTATGCCCTCTTATTTCAGCTTCATCTCTCATTCCTCCAAGCGAGACCCTAACATACTTTCTGTTTATTGATCTCGCTATTGACTTTCCGAGAGAAGTTTTTCCAACTCCTGGGGGACCATAAAGACATAAAATAGGGGATTTCATGTCATTTCTAAGTTTAAGAACAGCTAAATATTCGATTATTCTTTTTTTGACTTCATCTAGGCCAAAATGATCTTGATCAAGAATTTTCTTCGTATTCTCTAGATTAAAATTATCTAATGAAAATTCATCCCAGGGTAAATCTACCAATAAGTCAATATAATTCCTTTGAACTGAATACTCAGCGACTTGAGAATTCATTCTCTTTAACTTAAATAGTTCCTTATCAAAATGCTCTCTAATTTCTTTTGACCACTTTTTTGATTCTGCTTTTTCAATCAATTCTTCTATTTCTTCTTGGTAAGATGTATCTCCAAGTTCTTCCTGGATAGTCTTCATTTGTTGATGTAATAAGTATTCTCTCTGCTGTTGATCTATATCACTCCAAACTTTAGACTGAATATCATTTTTTAATGCTAGTTTTTGATATTCTAAGTTTAATTTTTTTAAACATTGCGTTGCCCTTTCTTGTATATTAGTCATCGAAAGCAAATCTTGCTTATCTATAATTCCAATGTTCATATTTGATGAAACAAAATTTATTAAAAAGGATGAACTGTTTATGTTTTTAATTGCAAATGAAGCCTCTGATGGAATATTAGGGTTTTCTTTTATTATTTTAAGAGCAAGATCTTTAATTGCATCAATAGTTGCTGTGAATTTATTTGATAATTTTTTAGGTAAATTATCAATGATGGCATCAACCGTTGCTTGAATATAAGGCTCTTCTTTAACTACTGTTTTAATTTTAAATCTTTTTTTTCCTTGAATAATTATTGTTGTATTTCCATCCGGCATTTTTAAAACTCTTAAAATCTTTGCAACTGTACCTAAATGATATATATCATCTATACCTGGGTTCTCTATAGATTTATTTTTTTGAGCAACAACTCCAATAAGTTTATTTGATTTATTAGCATCATTAATTAATTTTATAGACTTATCTCTTCCTGCATTTATAGGAATAACTACACCTGGAAATAAAACAGTATTTATCATTGGTAAAATAGGTAAGACCTTTGGTAATTTTTCTTTTTCTAGAGCCTCTTCATCTTCAGATGTCATTAATGGAATAAACTCTGAATCTGGTTCTAAATCATCAAATGACACATTGTCTATATTATTGAAATTTATACTCATATCATAAACTTTTAAGACATTTTGTCATTATATAGAATATTTAACTTAAATTATTTGATATATACCCTATATACAAAAATGCTATATATATATATGGACAAAAGGCATGCCAATAAAACTACATCTTAACTTTAGGAACCCTAAGAAGTAGAATAGCTCCTAAAAGAAAGAAGAACATAAAGATTAATATTGAGAATCTAATATTACCAGTAATTTGAGCTGCCAATCCATAAAGAACCATACCTATTACTATTCCAATCTTTTCAGTTACATCATAAAAACTAAAAAATGAGGTTGTATCTTTTGTTTCAGGAATAAATAAAGAATATGTAGCTCTTGCTATTGTTTGGGTACCCCCCATTAAAAAACCAACAAAACCAGCAATTAGGTAAAATTGAATAGGAGTAGTAATAAAATAAGCATAACCACAGATTATTGACCATGAAGCAATAGCTATTGTTAAGACAACTATATTTCCAAATTTATCTGCAGCTTTAGTGAATAAAATAGCCCCAACAATTGCAATTATTTGTATTAGCATTACACTAATTATTAACCCCGCAGTTTGTTCACTAGATGATGACCATTCTATTTCATTAACCCCAAAATATGCTGCAATAAAAATTATTGTTTGAAGAGAGAAAGAAAAAACAAAAAAAGCAGTAAGAAATCTTGTGAATTTTTTACTAGACCTAATTATTTTATAGACACCTTTAAGCTCTCTAAATCCATTCCATATAATATTTTTTGGAAGCTTAACACCTTTATTCCCTCTAGGTAAATGATAAAATGAATATTGACTAAATAATAGCCACCAAACTCCAACTAGTACAAATGAGTATTTCATCGCTTGAACTTCTGAACTTAAGTTAAGTTGCTCATAATATGTAATCATAATAAGATTAACAATTAGAAGTATAACACTTCCTATATACCCCATTGTAAAACCTTTTGCACTAACCATATTTGTTTGCTTTGGATATGTTATATCAGGTAAATAAGAGTTATAAAACACAAGGCTTCCCCATAAACCAATTAAAGCTAGCATATAAAACAATAAACCAAATTCAATGTTTTCTAGCTCGAACCAATACAAACCAATACATGAAAGTGATCCCATTAATACAAAAAATTTCATAAATGACTTTTTATTTCCTAAATAATCCGCAATACCACTTAACAAAGGAGACAGGAATGCTATAATCAAAAAAGAAGTTGCGGAGACCAAACTAATTACTGTGTCTCTGTTTATATCCATATTAAATAATAAAATAGAATCTGAATTTGCAAAAATATATTCAGAATAGTATATCGGAAAAATTGCTGTGGAAATCACAAGAGAATAAACTGAATTAGCCCAATCATATAGTGTCCAAGCACCAATTAACTTTTTACTTCCTTTAGGTAATGGTGTTTTTCTGTTAAACATATATTTTTTTGAATTCCCAAAGTAACGAAATAATATAAAAGATATTTATATTTGTCAAAAATATTCTTTATGAAAAAAGTTATTGTATTAGGAGTAATATTCTTTATGAATACATTTTTTATAAATTGTCAGACTTTTTACAGTGATCAAAATAATAACGAAAAAATAAAGTTTAAAGTGAAAAAAAGCGAAAAAGATTGGAAAGATGAGTTAACACCTAAGGAATTTAATATACTTAGAAACAAAGGAACTGAAAGGCCTTATACAGGGGTTTATAATATGCATTTCGAAAAAGGAATATATGAGTGTAGAGGATGTGGTCAAGCACTATTTAGAAGTGAGAATAAGTTCAATTCTGATTGTGGGTGGCCAAGCTATGAAAGTGCTATTCCTGGTGCTATAATTTATAAAGAAGATAAAAGCATGGGAATGATAAGAACTGAAATAATTTGTTCAAATTGTGGAGGTCATCAAGGTCATCTATTTGATGATGGTCCAACTGAAACAGGTAAAAGATATTGTGTCAATTCTGCAAGTATAAATTTTATAAATAATAAAAAATGAAAGAAAGCTATGATTTAATAGTTCTAGGTAGTGGACCTGGTGGTTACGTTACTGCAATAAGAGGAAGTCAATTAGGACTTAAAACTGCCATTATAGAAAAAGAGAGCCTTGGAGGTGTATGTTTAAACTGGGGGTGTATTCCAACTAAAGCATTATTAAAATCAGCTCAAGTTTTTGAATATTTAAAAAAAGCTGATCAATATGGTCTTTCAGCTAATAAAATAGACAAAGATTTTTCATCTGTAGTTAAAAGAAGTAGGTCTATTGCAGACGGAATGAGTAAGGGTGTTAACTTTTTAATGAAAAAAAATAAGATTGATGTTATTAATGGATTCGGAAAAATCCTACCAGAAAAAAAAGTTTCTGTAGAAGATGAAGGTAAAGAGAAGATCTATAGTGCTACAAATATAATTATAGCAACAGGTGCTAGATCGAGAGAAATTAATTCAATTAAACAGGATCGTAAAAAAATAATCGGGTATAGAGAAGCCATGGTCCTTCCAAAACAACCAAAAAAAATGATTATTGTTGGTTCTGGAGCTATTGGAGTTGAATTTGCATATTTCTACAATTCAATGGGTACTGAAGTTACAGTTGTAGAATACCTTGATAGAATTCTTCCTGTTGAGGATAAAGATATTTCTAATCAACTTGCAAAAAGCTTTAAGAAATCTGGAATTAATTTGATGACAAGTTCTGAAGTTATATCATCTGAAACAAAAGGAAAAGGAGTTAAATTACAAGTTAAATCTTCAGGACAAATTTCAGAATTAGAGGCAGATATTGTTATCTCGGCAGTTGGGATTAAAAGTAACATTGAAAATATAGGTCTTGAAGAAACTGGTATTGCAGTTGATAATGATAAAATTCTTGTTGATGAATTTTATAAGACAAATATTCCTGGATATTATGCTATTGGAGACATCATAAGTGGTCAAGCTTTAGCTCATGTAGCTTCTGCTGAAGGAATTTTATGTGTTGAAAAAATTGCTGGACATGATGTTGAGGCATTAGATTATAAAAATATTCCAGGCTGTACTTATTGTTCACCAGAGGTCGCTTCAGTTGGCTATACTGAAGAAGAAGCAAAAGACAAAGGCTATTCTATTAAAGTAGGGAAGTTTCCTTTTTCCGCATCAGGTAAAGCTCAAGCTAGCGGTAAACCAGAAGGTTTTATTAAAGTAATATTTGATGAAAAATATGGAGAATGGCTTGGTTGTCATATGATTGGGGATGGGGTTACTGATATGATTGCTGAAGCAGTTCTAGGAAGAAAACTGGAAACAACCGGAAAAGAAATATTAAAAACAGTACATCCTCATCCAACTATGAGTGAAGCTCTAATGGAGTCTGTAGCTGATGCATATGATGAGGTTATTCACCTTTAATTTTTATTTTTCTCGATTAAACTTTCAACTGCAAGTCTATAGCTATCAAGGCCAAATCCAACAATAACCCCATCTACAACTGGAGATAAAAAAGATTTGTGTCTAAATGATTCCCTAGAAAATGTGTTAGATATATGGACCTCTATTACCTTTGATTTAATAGATTTAACAGCATCTGCAATACCAACAGAGGTATGCGTAAAAGCTGCTGCATTAAGTATTATGCCATCTGAAGAATCACCCACATCTTGAATTTGATTAATTAATTCACCCTCAACATTAGATTGGTAATAATCAAAATCAACATCAGGAAAATTTGAAACTATATTTTTAAAAAAATCATCAAAAGAAGTTGAACCATAAATATCAGTTTCTCTTTTACCTAGTAAATTTAAATTTGGCCCATTAATTATACTAATCTTCATATTCTATAAATTTAATATTTTAAGATAATATTTCATCAAATTTTATAATTAAAGATTAATTTTAAATATATAATACTGTTTTGGACTGGAATCAAGCAATAAAAGATTATAAATCATATTTAAAAATTGAAAGAGGTTTAAGCTTAAATTCTATAGTTAGTTATGAAAATGATACCCTCTCATTAAAGAATTATATTTTAGATAACAAGATTAAAGAATCACCAATTGAATGTACCCCTGATACTGTAAATTCATTCATATATAACTCTTCAAAAAAAAATAGTCCTAGATCACAAGCAAGAAAAATTTCAGGACTTAAAAGTTTTTTTAAATTTCTTGTATTTGAAGGGTATTTAAAGTCATCTCCAATGTCTAATATAGAATCTCCAAAATTAGGCAGAAAACTTCCCGATATTCTTAATGTTGAAGAAATTTCTCAGATGATTAGCTCTATAGATATAAAAGAAAAGTTTGGTCAAAGAAACAAAACAATAATTGAAATTTTATACGGAACAGGTATTAGAGTTAGTGAACTAATTGAATTAAAGATTTCAAATATATTTTTTAAAGAAAACCTAATCAGGGTATTAGGAAAAGGAGATAAAGAAAGATTTGTTCCAATTGGATTAAAGGCTAAGAAAAGTATTATAGATTATATAAATAATGATAGAAAGTATCAAAAAATAGAAGAATCGTCAAATGATATTCTTATTCTAAGTAGGTATGGTAAAAAAATAACAAGACATATGATTTTTACTTTGATTAAAAATATTTCTAAAAAGTCAGGGATAACTAAAAAAATAAGTCCTCATACATTTAGACATTCATTTGCATCTCATCTTTTGAAAAATGGTGCTGACCTGAGAACTATTCAATTAATTCTTGGCCATGAAAATATTACTACAACAGAAATATACACTCATTTAGACTCAAAACATTTATTAAATGTTATGAAGAAATACCATCCGAGACGATAATAATGATTTATAAATTATTATGACATTATTTATATATTTGGAAAAACATAAGTAAATATGAAACAAGTATGTTAAAAAATTTGAAACGATTAAGAAATTATTTTATTTCAGGTCTTCTTTTCTGGATACCTCTAGTTTTAAGTGTTATCGTTATTAAGTTCTTCTTAGAGCTTATTAATAGTCTCGTTCCACAAAAATACCTACCAGAAGCTATATTTAATTTAGATACTACTATTCCAGGATCTGGAATTATCTTGGTATTGTTAATCATAGTTATCACAGGATTATTGGTTACTAATATATTAGGCCGAAAGTTAGTAGCCCTATGGGAAAAGGTCCTTAATAAAATTCCAGGTTTTCGAAACATATATAACGTATTAAAAAAAGTTTCTGATACTGTATTTAATACTTCAGCTGAAAGTTTCAGAAAGGCGTTTTTAATTCAATATCCAAGCAAGGGGATTTGGGTAATCGCATTTCAATCAGGTGATTACAGAGGCGAAGCTGAATCTATTATCGGTGAAGAAACCATAAATCTTTTTGTGCCAACCACCCCTAATCCAACTTCAGGTTTTTTTGTCTTGATAGCGAAAAAAGATGCATTCGAACTTGATATGAGTGTTGAAGCGGCATTCAAGCTGGTTATCTCTGCAGGCGTTGTGACGCCTAACTCGGTTAAAATTAAGGATGAGAAGTGAGAACTCATTTCTGTGGAGAATTAAATAAAAGTTTCCTCGAAAAAGAAGTTGTCTTATGATTGGTACTATTGTTGGGGCTGTAACTGATAATATAGGAATTTGGCTTCCAGTTGGAATAGCTATAGGTGTTGCACTTGAAACCACTCAAAAAAATAAAAAAAAACCCCCTAATTAAAGGGGTTAATGACAAAATACCATTGGCGAAAAAAGAGTAATTATCGATTTTAATTATTAAACCACAGGCATATCTTCTTCAGTAAGTTCAGGTATTTTTAATTTATTACATTTAAGTAAAATCAACACACATTGGTGTGTGAAACGAAGAAAATTTATTCAACAAACTGCCCTTTCAAGTGCTGTTCTTTCTCTAGGATTGCCTCAGCTATCTTTTTCTTCTACCAACAGCTATAAAATGGGTTTACAGCTTTTTAGTGTACGTGATGCAATGGCACTGGACCCCTTGGACACACTAAATAAATTGAAAGTAATGGGTTATCAAGATTTTGAAACCTACGGCTTTCAAGCGGACACAGAAACCATATATGGATTTAAAATTCGCCCTTATCTAATAACTAAATGTTTAATTAATATTTCAGTTAGCGTGAAGTTCTCGGCACTAATTGAGTAAAAGTGAATTATTATAAGAAGACTTCCATAAACAACTTCTGTAAAAGAATACCAATATTGATAGTTTAAGTCTTTTTCCTTGTTATTTAAGTATGTCATTTAAATGTCGGGTACAATTCAAGATTTTTTTCTTTTACTTAAAGAATTCTAATTATCATTGTAAAGGATTTTAATTTTGAAATTATGAAACAGCCTTTATTAGGAAAAAAAATTATTGAATTAAGAAAACAAAAAGGATTAACTCAAGAAGATTTAGTTGAAAAATGTAATATTACTGTTCGAACAATTCAACGAATTGAAGCAGGAGAAACCACTCCAAGAATCTATACAATAAAGATAATACTGAATGCTTTGGGTTTAGATTATGAAAAAGTATTTGAAAAGCAATACAAAGAAGGAAAGTTTGATAAAATACTTAGGTTCTTTCCGAGTAATCTGAAGCAGGTATTAAATGTTTCATTTGTAGCCGGAATAGTTTACTTTGTTTTTGGTTTTGCAGAAACAGCATATTATATAACATCTTTGTTCGATTTATCTTCTGAGACTAATTGGTCTGATTTACCAATGAACAACTATGAAAGTTATTCCAGTTATGCGACTTACATTCTCATAAAAATCATATCAGTCATATCATTTAGTTTTTTTATGCGAGGATTTGTCTTGGTGGGAAGTTATTACAAAAACTATTTAGTCGAGTTTATGGCTTTTTTGATGATAATTATGAATATAATTTTTGAAACTTCAGAAATAGTATCTATCAATTTTGATGATAGTTTATTCTCTTTTATTTTGATATCTAAAGCTTTAACTTTTGGAATTATTATGATTATTTTCGGAGTAGGGATATTAAGGCTAAAAACACATTTAGGAGACTTGTCTAAGGCAACTGGTATTTTAGAGATTATAACAGGAATTTGTTTTGCAACTGTTTTTCTATCTGGGATTGGTATACTTGCTTTATTGCCGTTAGAGTTGTTAGAACTGTTATTACTTTATAAAGTAGTTTCTAAAATTAGACTGAATTAAAAAAAAAAAAATACAAGAATCTGTCATAATTAAAGAGAATTTTTTTTAATTATAAACAATGAATTAGAAGTAAATCTATGTTATAAAATAGTCAATTAATTAGGTGGATTTATGTGGATATTTAAACCTTACTCTCTGTAAGGATAGGCCCTTACTACCCTTACAAAATATGACAAAATACCATCCGAGATCTATGTAACTTACATATCTTTTTTTTTTGTAAATTGATATCATTATGAAAATTATTTTAGAATTATTTCGACCAACCATATTCGATAAATTTTTAGAAGGTGGCGTATTATTTATGTCACTTATTCTTATTTGTTTATTGCTATCTATTTATTTTATAGTTAAAAGCTTTTCTATGATTAAAACTAACACTGTTTTATCAAAAAAAATGTTAGCTCATATTAATGATAGTGGTGTCTTAGGGCTAACCTTAGGGTTTTTTGGGGCATTTATTGGTTTAATAGCTGGTTTTGATGCTGTTGAAGCATCTGGACAAGGAGAACCTGCTATTATAGCTGGAGCGATTAAAATAGGTCTTTTATCACCTCTTTTTGGACTTTTCACATTTGCCATTTCAAGATTTGGAATACTTCTTTTAAGGTTATTTCAAAAAGATAAATAAAATAAACGGCAGGTAACACCGTGTATAATCCATTGCTAAGTCAGTTTTCATAAAGAAAATATTACTAGATTGTCTTTGGATGTTTTGTGCGTTTAATGATGCGTACCGAGACAGGCAACGGCTCATACACATAAACGTTATATGCAAACAAAAACAAATGAATTATGAATAACATATACTCAAAATTAACCCTCATACTAATTCTCGTATTTGGACTAAAGGTAAGTACATTATTTTCACAGGTAACATCACAAGAAATCGATGATATTGTAGAACGAGCTATGGAAAATTTTACTGTTGCAGGGGTCGCTGTTGCCGTAGTAAAAGATGGCAAAATTATACATCAAAAAGGTTACGGAATACAATCTATAAATAGTAAGAAAAAAGTAAATGAAAACACAAATTTTGGTATTGCATCCAATTCAAAAGCTTTTACTACTACAGCATTAGCAATTCTAGCTGAAGAAGGGAAGATATCCTGGACAGATAAAGTAACAAAACATATTCCCGAGTTTAAAATGTATAATGATTATGTTACTCAAAATTTCAATATCCAAGATTTACTAACTCATAGAAGTGGACTAGGTTTAGGTATTGGAGACTTAATGTTTTTCCCTGACGGTTCAGATTTCACTATTAATGATATTATTAGCAGTTTTAAACATTTTACACCTGTTTCAGCTTTTAGGACAAAGTTTGATTATGACAATCTACTTTACTTAGTTGCAGGAGAAGTTATTGCAAGAGTAAGCGGGTTAACTTGGGAGAAATTTATTAAGGAGCGTATTTTTGACCCCCTTGCAATGGACAATTCTTATGCGTCTCTTACCTATATAAATGACAAAAGTAATGTTGCTTCGCCTCACTTGAACAAAAACAAAAAACTATCCCTTACGGATCCAGAACAGTGGGATCCAAAAAAAATAAATGGAGCAGCAGGAGGTATTTATTCAAATGTAAATGATATAGCCAGCTGGATGCTTGTAAACCTTAATAAAGGGAAGTATGGTGCTAATTTAGGAAAGCAACTTTTCACAGAAGCTAGTCAACAAGAGATATGGAAAATACATACTACCACTAATGTAAATAGAAATCCACGATACAATTCGCATTTTGCAGGTTACGGATTAGGATGGGGATTAACTGACGTTAATGGTTATATGATAGTTTCACATACTGGGGGGTTAATCGGGATGCTATCTAAAACTATTCTAGTTCCAGATCTAGATCTTGGAATTATTGTTTTAACTAACACATACTTAGATGGTGCTGGAGTGTTTTCTGCTGTGACTCAAACTATTTTAGATAAGTATTTAGGGCTAGACAATTTTGATTGGACAGAAACTTTTGCAAAAAAATTAAGTCAAAGATCAAATGAAGCAGACAATGTCGTCGCCAAAGTATGGCAAACTGTAAAGGAGGCTGATGAATCCATTATTGACTTAACAAACTATACTGGTTTATTCAAAGATCCTTGGTTTGGGAAAATAGAAATTTATGAAAAGGAAAAGAAACTTTGGTTCAAATCATTACGATCTCCAAAATTATCAGGGCAAATGCAATACTACAAGGCAAACACTTTTGTAGTCAAATGGCCAGACTCTGGTTTAACGGATGCAGACGCTTTTGTTATGTTTCAATTGGATGAAGATGGTGCAGCTCAAGGTTTTAAAATGAAAGGAATATCACCTGCAATAGATTTTAGTTTTGATTTCCAAGATTTAAATTTAAAAAGAGTAAATAATAATTAATCTGCATCTAACAGTGTATATAAAAAATAGCGATTTTGGTGCTAAAACGAAAGATAAATAATAATATAACGGTCAGTTATAAACCGAAAAACTAGTGTGTGAAAATCCGCTACTTTTCATATACATACCGTTATATCTCATTAATAACAAAACTAAAAATTATGAATAAAATTCTATTCCTATTATCATTTAGTCTCTTCCTAATATCAAATAAGGCTATTTCTCAAGTTAATCAGACAGAAAATAATTTTGATCTAGAACAATCAAAAAAAAGACTTACGGAAGAAATCAATAAAGTTCTAAAAGAGACTGGCATACCCTCAATTTCTTTATCGCTAATTAAAGACGATGCTATTATTTGGTCTGAAGCTTTCGGATATGCGAATGTTAAGAAAAAACTTCCAGCAACCAGTTCCACTATTTATAGTACTGGTTCAAATTTCAAATTCGTTACTGCAACCGCAATAATGCAATTGGCTGAAGCAGGGAAATTAGATATTGATAATCCTATCAACAATTATCTTGGAGAATCAGCCATTGATGATCTTTCGAGTGAGGGAACACCCGTAACTTTCCGTCATTTGCTAAGTCATCATTCAGGATTAAAAGGACCTATTGAAATTATTCCAATTTGGGAAAGAAAGATTCCTAAAACATTAGAAGAAATAGCTTCAGAGATTAGCGCTGAAGAACCACCAGGAATAAATTTTAAGTATTGTAATCATTGTTACGCACTTGCTGGTCTCGCTATTGAAAAAATCTCTGGACAAACCTTTCAGGAATACATCGTAAAACATATTCTTGAACCACTTCAAATTGATTCTAAAGGCCCAGTAATTCCGACACCAAGTATGGTGGAAGAACTGGCTTTACCATACTCTTTAAAAAATAATAAATCAGTTCCCGAATATCAATCCCGTTTTGATGTTTTTCCTGCAGGAGACATTTATTTAACTGCTCGAGAAATGGCTAATTTTTATATAGCACAATTGAATCAAGGCTCTTTTAAAGGTCAATCAATCTTAAACTCAAAATCTGTGACTATGATGCAGGAAGCACAGTTTGGAAGCTCCTATGGTCTTGGAACTGGAGTTATTATAAAGGATGATGTAAAGTATTTACAACATACAGGTGGAGTCCCTGGATTCTCAACTTTTTTTAAGGTAGAACCAGCCTCAAAAACAGGTGTATATATTGCGTCAAATTCTAGCGGTGTTCAAAGTATTCTTGGTGAGATTGGAAATCTATCATTGAAATTAATAAATGGTGAAACCGAAATAGATCCCCTACAATCATTTGCCAAAAAGGAATTTGAAGAAATACAATTAACAGAAGATGTCCTGAAAAAATACACAGGGAAGTACCAGCTAGCTCCTGATTTTATAATTACTGTAACACAAGAAGGCGAAAGTATTTACGCTCAACCTACAGGTCAGGAAAAGTTTGAGTTATTTGCATATGGTGAAGACAAGTTTTTTCTTAAAGTAGTTTATGCCCAAGTAAAATTTAACACAGAAAATGGCAAAATAACTAGCCTTACTTTATTTCAAAATGGAGAAACAATTGGAAAGAAAATTGAATAAAACAAGATATAACACCGTGTATAATTCATTGCTTGGTTAGTTTTGTACTTGGAAAATCCTGCGGATTTTCTGCCAGTTTCGAGCAATTTTATTAATTTAGTTGCTTAAACACACAACGAAATCATACACAAACCGTTACCTGCAATTTGAAAATAGTAAAATTCATATTAATACTAATCATTGGTATTTTGATAAGCAATTCTTGTGAAAAAAAAAAATTAAATAAATAAATGATGAAAATAAATATCCTGAAAATTGACATATTTAAAATGAATGTGGAGATAACTATACCTATTAAGATACTACTTGGCGGAGATTTAGATGCGGCTAATAATTTAGCAATAAAGATTACTACTGATACTGGAATTATTGGATGGGGAGAAGCCAGCCCTTGCGCAGTAATTACAGGAGATAGTCAAGACACTAACTATGTAACTGCGCAAACTATGGCCAAATTAATTAAAGGCAAGAATGCACTTTCTATAGAGTCTAGAATGCAGGAGATTAATAGCGTTACTGTTGGCGACCCATCAGTTCGTTCGGCGTTTGACATGGCACTTTATGATATTGCAGCCAAAGCTGCCAATATGCCTTTATACCAATTTCTTGGAGGAGAGCGTAGGGAACTTAGAACAGATTTGACCATTGGTATTAAGGATACTGTTGAAGAAACGGTAGCGCAGGCAAAAAGCATTATGGAAGCCGGATTTGATGCCATTAAATTAAAAGTAGGACGCCCAGGTTTAGAAGATGTACCTCATGTAAGGGCCGTCCGAGAACTTATAGGGCCAGATATGTCTCTAAAAATGGATAGTAACCAAGGTTGGGATTACCCTACAGCGGTTGCCAATATAAATGCGATGGAAGATTTAAATTTACAATATGCAGAGCAACCTATTGCAGTCTGGGATTATGAAGGCCTTGCTCGTTTAAGAACCAAAGTAAATTTACCCATATGTGCAGACGAAAGCGTGTTTGATCATAGAGATGCTTTGAAGCTGGCAAAAATGGAAGCTGTCGATTACCTTAATATTAAGCTTGGTAAAGCGGGCGGTATTCATACAGGACTTAAAATTAATGCTATTGCAGAAGCTGCAGGAATGAAATGTATGATAGGTTGCTTTGCAGAGAGCAGGCTAGGTTTGTCAGCCGCAGCCCATTTGGCAATGGCACGACCCAATATTAGTTTTATTGATTTAGATTCTTGCTACCACTTTAAGACTGACCCTGTTATTGGAGGGGTGTCTTATGATGATAAGATTGGAGGCTTGCTGCATCTGCCAGATGGTATTGGTCACGGAGCTGTATTTAATGAAAGTGACTTAGAACAGGAAAGTAAAGTAACAATTTAAGGGTTTAAAAAATGAATTCATTTTATAAAAAATACCTATTACCTGGATTTGTATTTCAAGGTATTGTAATTGGGGGTGGCTATGCTACAGGACGAGAGTTAGCCGAATTCTTTATGCCACATGGTTTTCTTGGCGGACTATTATCAATGCTAGTAGCTGCCTTGGTTTGGAGTTTAGTAATGGCGGTAAGTTTTGAAATCTGCCGTATAACAAAAGAGTATGATTATAAATCATTCTTTAAACAGTTGTTAGGTCGTTTTTGGTTTTTATATGAAATTTTATATTCACTTTTAATACTTATAGCCCTCTCTATTATCGGAGCTGCTTCAGGCGAAATCGTGCAAAATATATTCGCTATACCCACCACAATAGGTATTGTTGGTTTATTTGTAGTAATAGGATTATTTACTTTTTATGGAAGTGCAGTTATCGAAAAATTTATGGGCAGTTGGTCTATATTACTCTATACGTGTTTTTTTTTACTGGTAGTTTTTTCCTTTGTTTATTTTGGAGAAGATATTAAAACGAATTATAAAGAAATTGTCATTACATCAGGATGGTTTACAGATGGTGTCCGTTATGCTGGCTATAATATAGCGGCGGTTCCTGCAGTATTTTTTTCGCTCAAACACATTACTAAGCGTAAAGAAGCCATCTCTTCCGGTATCATTGCCGGTATCATTGCAATAATACCAGCCATATTTTTATTTATTGCAATGATGGGTAAATACCCTGAGATCAATCAAGCCGCGGTACCTAGTACAGAATTACTTTTACATATTGATCTACCTTGGTTTTCAATTTTATTTCAAGTGGTTTTATTAGGAACCTTGGTGCAAACGGGTGTTGGGCTTATTCATGCAATAAATGAACGTATTGCAGCAACACTTACTAGTAAAAATAAAAAAATGCCAAAACTGGCTCGTCCAGCTGTTGCGATAATCATATTATTAATAGCGCTGTTTTTAGCGTCCAGATTTGGTTTAATACAACTAATAGCAAATGGTTATGGCATCTTAACCATTGGTTTTATAGCCGTATTTGTGATACCTGTACTAACCATAGGGATGTACAAAATAATTGTACAATCGAGAGAAAATAGCAACTAAATATATTTAAACAAATGCAAACAATTCAACTTAAAGCGCCATATTTAATTTTTGTAGGAGACGAAACAAGTGATCATTTTGCCAAAACAGGTGCTGGAATAGTAGAATGGCGTCGTTCACTTTGTAAAGGGCAAATGAACCTTAAAGGAGGCACTGTTGATCTTGGGTTGCCATCAATGACTATTAAAGAAGCAGCAGAAGCAAACGTAGGATCGTTAATTATTGGTACAGCTTCCATAGGAGGAGGTATTCCTGATACTTGGATGGATACTTTAGTTGAAGCATTGTTAGAAGGTATTGATATTGTTGCTGGCGTTCATACCCGTTTAAAAGATATTCCGCGCCTTAGAGAAGCGGCTGAACAATCTGGGGCGCGTCTAGTAGATGTTCGCATTCCTCCAGAAAAACTTCCAGTTGGCAATGGAAAGAAACGTACAGGAAGAAGGCTACTTACAGTAGGGACCGATTGTGGGTCAGGAAAAAAATACACGGCATTAGCATTAGAAAAAGACATGAAAGAAAGAGGAATGAATGTCGATTTTAGAGCTAGTGGGCAAACGGGTATTATGATAGCAGGAAAAGGAATTCCAATTGATTCGGTAGTTGTAGATTTTATTTCTGGGGCGGCTGAACTTTTATCACCTGATAACGACCCCGAACATTGGGACATTATTGAAGGGCAAGGAGGTATTTTTCATCCTGGTTATGGTGCCGTAAGCATGGGGCTGCTAGTGGGTTCGCAACCAGATGCCTTTGTTGTTTGTCACGAAGCTAATAGAAAGTTTATGATGGGATGGGATAATTATGTTTTGCCTACTATACAAGAGGTAATAGCGCGAACTATTCAGATAGGAAAACTGACGAATAAAGAAATACGCTGTGTTGGGGTAAGTGTTAATACATCACAACTTAAGCCAGAGGAACGTAAAAACTACCTTGATAATCTTTCTAAACAAATTGAGTTACCTTGCGTTGATCCGCTAAAAAGTGGCACTCAAAAATTGATAGATTACTTGAATTTAACATTTAATAATAAATAGAATTACATGAAATTAACAATAAAAGGAATTTCACTCTTTGTCCTATTTTTCTTTAGTTCTATTGGAACCCTCTTCTCACAGAACTTACAAATCGCTGACTATTTATCAGCACCCTATTGTAGCCAAGTGATCAAGTCTACAGACGGCAGTAGGATCGCATGGCTTTCAGAACAAAAAGGAACGCGAACGATCTACGTGGGAGTGGCGCCAAACTTCGAGGCACGTGAAGTTTTCAGTTCTGATGGTGATGATGGGCAGGTGATTGGTAATATGCAGTTTGCAAAGGATAATACTCAGCTATTCTTTGTTCATGGTAGCGGTCATAATAAAGAGGGTGTTTCTGCCAATCCAGCTTCGTTTGTTGACTACCCTATTCAACAATTAAAAAGCATCGATTTGGGCACAGTCGAGGTTACATTATTAGGCAAGTATAGCAACTATCTGCTAAGTCATGATGGACAGCATATTTTTGTGCCGAGTGCCAGCGACCTCTATAAGATTAATATCAAAGATCGAATAGCAACCAAGATCATCACAATGAGGGGAACCTTCTCTGATCTGAAACTTAGTAAGGACAACCAGAAAATATTATTCACTAGTAATCGTGGAGACCATTCGTATATCGGTATCTATGAGATCGGAGAGAAAAGCATACAATGGCTATCACCTGGCGTGGATCGTGACCATATTCCGGAATGGTCACCAGACGAATCCAAAATTGCTTTCATACGCGCCCCTGGAACTAAGAAAGGAGAATTGAGAAATATTATGGGTGGCATTCCATTCCAAATTATGGTTCATGATCTACTTACTAAAGAAACGAAAGTAATTTGGAAATCGCCTTCTGATGATGGTGGCTTTGCGCAATATTATTTTTCGAATCCTCTCAACTGGTCGACCAGTAATAAAATATGGTTTTACTCCGAACACGAAGGATGGATGAATATCTACACCATGAATCCAGATGGCTCTCAATTAGAATCTGTGATAAAAGGCAAATGCGAAGTAGAGCAAAGCATAGAAGTTATGAGTGGTGATGCAATCATCTTCAGTACAAACTGTGGTGACATCGACCGACGAGATATTTATCAATACAACTTTTCCACCAAGCAGACGAATGCTTTGACCGATGGAGATGCCATCGAGACCCATCCAGTGATGCTTAAAGATGGTCAACTCATTTATCGTCAAGGGGGCACAAATTACCCAACTCGGATTACGAAGCTTTACAATCAGCAAGAAACAATCATCTTCCCAAAGCAAATTCCTGCGAGTTTTCCTTCCTCCCAGCATGTTATACCAAAGCAGGTCATATTTACTGCAGCTGATGGCACCAAAGTACATGGACAATTATTTACCAAAGATCAAAGTGGATCTAAACCAGGCATACTCTTTATGCACGGAGGGCCTATACGTCAGATGCTTTTAGGTTATCACTACAGCAGCTATTATGCATTTGCCTATGCAATGAATCAATATTTAGCGCAACAAGGTTATGCTGTTATCAGCGTCAACTTTCGAGCGGGCATAGGATATGGTAAAGATTTTCGTCGGGCAGAGAAGCAAGGACCCCGGGGTGCATCAGAATATGCAGATATCGTCGCTGCGGCAAAGTATCTCCAAGACCTACCGTATGTGAATGCAGATCGTATCGGACTTTGGGGGGGTAGCTACGGTGGCTTTCTCACTGCTATGGGACTGGCACGTAATTCGGACATCTTTAAGGCTGGTGTTGACTTGCACGGTGTGCATGATTGGAACTGGAGAGCCACTGACTTTAGTCCAGGTGGTTCTTGGGGCATCGACAAATCATTGATGAATCTAGCCTACAAATCTTCGCCCGTATCCGATTTGAGTAAGTGGACATCACCCGTACTATTTATTCACGGTGATGACGATCGCAATGTCATGTATGGTCAGACGGTAGACCTTGTACAAAGACTTCGAGAGCGCAACGTCGAACATGAATTATTGGTATTCCCGGATGAGGTACATGGCTTCTATCGCTTTGATAGTTGGCTCCGCACCTATGAGGCTGCAGCACGATTTTTCGATCGTCACTTAAAGTAAGAATTTCAAGAATAAGCTATTAATGTACCATTCCATAAAAATTAGGATGAAAAAATATTCGATTTTCCTAATGCTCCTTTTTTCTACTTTAAGTATTTTGCGCTAAATGAAAAAACAATTTCAATTATTACTATGAATACTACCAAAACTCTGTTAACAATACTTGCAACGTTATTATTATGTTCATCAAGTTTTGCTCAAGACGCTTCAAAAAGCAATAAACTCAATGCAATGATTGAGGAAGGAATGAAAGAATGGCAAATACCAGGTCTTACAGCAGTGGTTGTTAAAAACGGCAAAGTAGTATTCAAAAAAACATATGGCATAAAAGATATTGAAACTAAAGAGCCAGTAGATGATAATACACTCTTCAGCATGGCATCAACTACCAAAGCACTAATTGCTATTTCATTAGGAATTCTTGTAGACCAGAATAAAATATCTTGGGACGATAAAGTAATTGATCACCTTCCCTTATTTAAGCTTTCAGACCCATATATTACAGCAGATGCAAGAGTAATAGATCTTCTAACACACAATCTAGGTATTGGAAAGGCAGATTTATTATGGGTAATAAATAATCTTTCTACAGCTGAGACAATCGATAAATTTAAATATGCAAAAAAAACATACCCTATACGTGGTGGGTTTACCTATCAAAATATTATGTATGTAGTTGCAGGAGAGCTTATTGAAGCTGTAAGTGGACAGCATTGGACAGCATTCGTGGAAAATGAAATTTTAAAGCCATTAGAGATGACTCGCACACAGACTAAATCAATCGACATCATGAAAGCTGGCAATTACACTACACCCCACTATAATGATTTAGACGATGGTATTGTGAAAGTGGACTATACGTTTTCCGATCAAATTGGTGCTGCTGGAATGGTTTGGTCTACTACAAATGATGTCAGTAATTATTTAACATTTCTTGTGAATGACGGAACATTTAAAGGGGATACTATTATTCAACCCGCTACATTTCACTATTTATTCAAACCACATTCTATATTAACAGAGAATGATGTCTATCCTACTAATAAATTAACAAAACCAAAATGGAACACCTATGGGTTAGGCTGGTTTCAGCAAGACTATCGAGGGAACAAACTTGATTTTCATACAGGTAGTTTGTCTGGTCTTGTTGCATTAACCGGAATTATACACGATAAGGATGTAGCAGTTTATGTTTTTGCGAACCTTGATCATGCTGAACTTCGTCATGCAATAATGTATAAGGCCATGGACCTTTATGCTTTCAACGATGATAACAGGGACTGGCACAAGGAAATTTTTAAATTGTATGCTGGCTTTAGAGAAAACGCAAAGGAAGCAAAAAAGAAGAGAAATGAAGGACGAATTATGGAAACTAGTCCATCATTAACCTTAGACCAATATTCAGGAACTTATCAAAATGAGATGTTAGGTATCGTTACTATTACCTTGGTTAATAGCCAATTGCAAATAGACGTTAATAACCATTTGAATTATAAAATGGAGCATTGGCATTATAACACATTTATTACAAATAAAGATCCTAAATGGCGACTTGAAAACTTGATTAATTTTAACTTAAATACATCAGGGAAAATAGAAGAACTTGAGGTCTTTGGGGAAAAATTCATAAAAAAATATTAAAAAAAAGAACTAAATGAAAAATAACTTTCTTCCTTCCAAAAAATCAAATTATCGCTACCCTACTATTGCTTTAATATGCCTTTTGCTACTATCTAGTTGTGCTCCCAAGCCACCTTATGAAAAAGGAGATTTTAAAACATCTGATTTAGTCGAGTTGGTAAAATTAGATTCAACTATCCATTTGGATATTAGGTATGCAACAAGCAACAATATTGTAGGACGGCCGGTTTATAAAGAAGCAAGAGCATTTTTACAAAGACCCGCAGCCGAAGCTTTAGTAAAAATAAATAAAGAGTTAAAGCCACTAGGATATGGGCTGCTTATTTTTGATGGATATCGCCCTTGGAGTGTCACTAAATTATTTTGGGATATAACATCTGTTGAAAATAAAAAATTTGTAGCCAACCCAAAAGAAGGCTCAAGACACAATAGAGGTTGTGCAATAGATTTAAGCCTATACGACCTTGAAACTGGCAAAGAAGTGGTAATGACAGGGCAATACGATGAAATGAGTGAACGCTCTGATATAAATTATACAGGCGGAACAGTAGCACAACGAAAGCTAAGAGATTTACTTAAAAGTAAAATGGAAGACAATGGTTTTACCGTTTATGAATATGAATGGTGGCATTATGATTATCAAGGTTGGGAAACATATCGTATTCAGAATATTCAATTTAAAGAAATAAAATAAACGGCAGGTAACACCGTGTATAATCCATTGCTAAGTCAGTTTTCATAAAGAAAATCTTACTAGATTATCTTTGGATGTTTTGTGCGTTTAATGATGCGTACCGAGACAGGCAACGGCTCATACACATAAACGTTATATGCAAACAAAAACAAATGAATTATGAATAACATATACTCAAAATTAACCCTCA
>Ga0208748_1000007_pt1 | contig 118740 bp, 119 predicted proteins | sample Knorr_S7_td_Bott_FD_185599 | JGI IMG/M metagenome (GOLD analysis project Ga0208748, IMG submission 185599) | Marine microbial communities from Southern Atlantic Ocean transect - Knorr_S7_td_Bottom_ad_4513_LV_A (SPAdes) (version 2) | ecosystem: Environmental > Aquatic > Marine > Oceanic... | reverse complement strand
GTCTTGGGACACTTTCGGCTCCTTTCTAGGTGCGGTAGATCTATACCCTGCACCGGGAGTCCAAACACACCACCACCCTCATGTTTTTCTCCCTTTAAAAGTGTCCCATTATCGCTGAACGCCTACACGAAGCCGTGTTCGTGATAGGTCACGGCAGCGGTGACCAGGAAAGTCCGATTGAACCCGTTAAGCAATTCGTCCGAATAATGGAAGAATCCGGTGTGGATACGCATTTTTTTGAAATTGAGGGCGCGAGCCACACTTTTTGGGGGCGTTTTCCCGTCCAGAAGACCTGGAGAAAATGCGTCATTTCCTCGAGCCCATAATGGAGCGTCGGCTCCAGCCCTGAAATCATCTAGGAGATTGAAGCGGCCTGAGACCCTAACGTTACGGCTCGGAGACCGGTAAGAGCGATAGTTCTAGGTGACGCCTAAACATCTTCAATGCGCCCCGGCCTGATTGCCGGGGCGCTACTTAGGCAGAAAACCGAAGCCTTGTCGCCAGAATTGCCTTTCCGGCGAATCCCGGAAATCACACGGTTTGGCGGCTTAGCGACCCACTCATGGTGGGCCTGTCGGACCATCCCGCGCTTATGCCAGGGTCCTTCCCTTCCGCGGAAGGGAAGGATGAACGGGCGGCGGCCGGCTATTCAGTCGGGCGTTGGATAAGTTCCACCGACACTTCGTCGGGGGCGACCACGAAGGCGACCATGGAGCCTGAGGGCATGGTCCAGGGCTCGCAGTTGAACTTAACGCCGTTCTTCTTCAGCCGCTCGGACAGTTGCATCAGGTCGTCGGTCTCGAAGCCAAAGTGGTCCAACCCGAAGCGGGGATCGGTGGTCCCGGCGATGGGGTCTTCGCCCTCGGCTTGGCCGGAGATGGTCATGATGTGCTCGCCGTCCAACTCGAGCTGGATGGACTTGGTGGTGGAAAGCGGGCGCTCCGAGGTGATCTTGGCGCCGAAGTTATCGCAATACCACTTGGCGGCTGCGTCGGGGTCTCCGCTGCGGAAATGGAGGTGATTCAAAGCGATCTTCAAGGTGGCACTCCTAAAGTAAGCGTTGCGCGAAGCCCGTCTCAATCATGCCCCTGTGGGACGATTGACAGGCGTGAGACAGGCCGCCGCGAAGCCTTAGTGTACCGCAAGATTCACCGCCAGTGAAGTTGCCCGCGCCGGAGAGATAGTCCGGCCCTATTAGGGAGTCCGCGCCGGAAGTTTCAGCCAATCGATGATCGGGCGGCAACCCCAGTATTGCCCGGGGATGGGCTCCGGTGAGATCAACGGAGAACCCACCATCGTAGCCGCGCAGGCCTCCTCCGTCTCCACGCTCCCGTACAGCAGGAAGACCATGCCCACATCCGGGCAGGCGTCCCAACAGATGAATTTCTCCACCAGCATCTTCCCGTTCCTAGGGTCGACACCCACCGACATGGGGTAAGCGCTGTGATCGAAATCACCGTTTTTAACGGTAAGGTTGATCTCGTGCAGCAGCTCCAGCTCGACCTGCATCGCTTCGGTGCTCATCACCGGGTCGCTGAAGGTCCGAAAATCAGGGGTGGTACAGCCGAGTAAGAGGAACAAAAACGCTACAACTCCGCCGAAGATGAGGAACGGCGGTCTTCTTGGTCGTGTTCGCTGAGGAAGGGGATTCAATGTTCAAGATTCCTGCCTTCATCGTCCCTGAGTCAGCCCTTAATCGCAAACTCTGAACGTAAGCCAGGGCGACACAAAAGCCGCCGCTCGATGAAACGAGCGACGGCCTTTCAAACGGTCCCGGTCCCTTCCAGGTCCTGCCTGTGACTGCTAGGAAAGGAAGTCCGTTGTCCACTTGACGTAGTCCGCCTTGCGGGTGAACTGATCGATCTGCTCTGTGGTGGCGAGTTGCGGGCTCAGGTCGGCGGGCGGAACTCCTTCGCGCAGGGCCTTCAGGGTGTCGTAGGTCGCCTTGATGGCGGCCGCGAAGGGCAGATGCCCTTGCAACGCGACCCTCACTCCCACCGAGCCCAGATATTCCTTGTCGGCCAGTTCACCGGTGGTGCCGCCGAGGAGCAGCGGTATGTTCATCTCGGAGCTCACGGCTTCCACCTCAGCCTTGGTGGTCGCGCCGGCCAGGAACACGGCGTCGACGCCGGCTTTTTCGTAGGCCTTGACCCGCTTGATCGTGTCGGCTAGGTCAGTGATCCTGAGCGAACTGGTCCGCCCGGCCACCACCATATTGGGGTCCCGGCGCGCCGCCAGCGCTGCCTTCATCTTGCCCACACCCTCTTCGATGGGCAGCACCGCGTCCGCGCCCCCGCCGAAGGTCCGGGGCAGCACGGTGTCCTCGATGGTCAACGCCGCAACCCCGGCGGTCTCCAGCTCCTCCACCGTCCGCATCACATTCAGAGCGTTGCCGTACCCGTGGTCGGCGTCCACCATCAGACTCAGGTCGCCGGCTCGGCAGATGCGGTGGATCTGTTGGGCGAATTCAGTCAGCGTCAGAACGATCAAGTCGGGCGCGCCCAGCACGGTGCCGGAGGCGATGGAACCGGCGAACATGCCGACCTCGAAGCCCAGGTCCTCGGCAATGCGCGCCGAGATGGGGTCGAACACCGATCCGGGGTAAACGCACTTGTCACCGGCCAATATACCCCGGTATCTTTCTCTTCTCGTGGTAAAGTCCATGAAACACCTTTCTTGTAGCAGAGTTGTCGCCCGATCCGGTCGCGCCCGGCCCGTCATCAGGCATGGCACAGATCGGCGGAAATTCCGGCCCATTCTAACATAGCTTTTTTCATATCAGCGGAGTGCCCGTGACCGAAGAGACCTCCATCCTGGGCGTGGACTTCAGCGGAGCCAAGGCCGACAAGAATACCTGGGTCACCCAGGGGATACTGACCGGCGGCGCGTTAACCATAAGTTCCTGTGAGTCGACACCCCGCGCGGAGTTGGTCGACTTACTTGCCGCTCTGCCTTCCGGTTCGGTTGCCGCCCTAGACTTTCCTTTTTCCGTCCCCAGGCTCTTCGCTGGATCTTGGCTGCCCGAGGCAGTGTCCATGCCCCAGCTCTGGGAGGCCGCCGCCGCCATGGACCTCCCGGAGTTCATGGTCCTGCGCGATGATTTCGTAGCTGAACACGGGGAGCCCCTGCGCCGGGGAGACCTATATTTCCCGGAGTGCTACTCCTGCCTGCACAAAGCCAACCCCAACATGGTGCCCATGACTTTTCGTGGCATGCAGATGCTAGCCGGACTTTGGGAGTCCGGTTGCCGCGTGCCGCCCCTGCCGGACCAAGGACGCACCTGTCCGGTGTTATTGGAGTCCATGCCCGGCGCGGCGCTCCGGGCCTTTGGCCTGCCTTTCAAGGGATACAAGAAAGGGCGAAATGCAGTCGAACTACGCCGGCAGATACTGGACGGACTGGCCATTCGGTCCGGAGTCTCCCTGCCCAACCTGGCCCATTTTAGCGATCGTTGCATCGGAAACGACGATTGCCTGGACTCGGCGGCGGCCGCGGTGGCCGCCTGTCTCTGGTACCAAGACCAGACCCTGTTCCGGCTGCCCCAAGACGGCCCCGGCGACGCCACTAAGCGCGGCGGGCCACCCAACCCGTACGAGAACGAGTTGGCCACCGCCCGCCTTGAAGGTTGGCTGTATGCTCCGGTTTTCCTGAGTCCGCCAGCCTGACTGATTTCCGGGTTGGCGGTTGCCCAATCCCGTAGTAGGTATTAAAGTGTTGGCCGACGCCGGACTCCGCGCGGCCCGCGAACCCCGGCGTAATAACCCCCCGGCTCTGCCGGCTGGAGATATGAAGATGGGCATCTACAGAATGTACACCGGCGACGACGGCCAGACCCACATCGAGGAGACCACCCTTGCCGGCCACCCAGAGTTGGCTGAAGCCGTCAAAACCACCAGCATCACCTTCCGTGAGAGCGAAGCCGGCCGATTCATCGACTGGCACCCGGCCCCGCGCCGCCAGTATGTGATCTGCATCTCCGGCGGGATCGAGATCGGCCTGGGCGACGGGTCCACCCACGTGTTCGGCCCCGGCGACGCCCGGTTGGTGGAGGACACCACCGGCCAGGGCCACACCACCAAGACCATCGGAGATGGCCCCGGTATTACCTGCACCGTCCCTTTGGCCGACTGAGTCGGTTTAGGGCCTTCGCCGGTTGGTTGCGGCCAGCCGTGAATCCGAGCTCTAGGTAAGTGAAATAAAAAAACAAGGTCTTTGATATGCAGATTGTTCGAGTGTATTCGGGGGACGACGGCGAGTCCCACTTTCAAGACGTTACCCCAGAGGAGATGGTGGTCATCGCCGGGCGGCTGGGCGAGGGAGATATCCAACTGAACGAACGCCAATCCCCGTCGTTTTCCGATTACCACACCGCGCCCCGTCGCCAGTACGTTCTGCACCTGCTGGGCATCGGCGAGTACGAGACCGCCGACGGCAGCAAACGCCAATTGGGACCCGGAGACATCTTGGTCGCCGAGGACCTGACGGGCCACGGCCACATCGCCCGTGGCCTGGGAGAAGGCCAGCGCTTCATCCTGGCCGTACCCCTGGCTGAAGCCTAATCCTGGTTTAAAAACAGCGTTAAGAGGAGTTAACCGTGAAGATAATCCGAGTATTTTCCGGCGAAGACGGGGAGTCCCATTTCGAGGATGTCACCGCAGAGGAGATGGCAACGATCGTCAACCGGGTGGGCCCCGGCGACATCACCTTGGGCTTGCGCCCATCTCCGTCATTCTCCGATTACCACAACGCCCCCCGGCGGCAGTATGTAGTCAACCTCTCAGGCACGGCCGAGTTCGAGTGCGCCGACGGCTCCAAGATCCAGATGGAACCGGGAGACATCCTGGTGGCCGAGGACCTGGAAGGCCACGGCCACATCGCCCGCAGCCTGGGAGACACCCCTAGGGCGTCCTTGGCGGTCCCCCTGGCCGACCCCAGCTAACGATTATCAAAATGGTCCTATCCGAAAACCGGACTCCTGTCAGTCAGCTCCTTTCAACAAAAAAGACGGGTGCAATAACCCCTGCTAACGCCGTGCGCCTGCTTTGGTGGAGTTTACGGGCTGCTGTGGTAGCCCGCCACAGCAGCCTGTAAACCGTCCCCGGTTGCTAGAACCCCTTCCCGAATTTAGTCCCCATCGCCCTGCGCACCGAATTGTTCACGTGGTACCTCGGCATTACGGCCGCAGTTAATGCCTCTTCGGACAAAGCATCATCAAGGTGCTGATTGTTCCATTCCTTTGAGCCTACGAGCTGTTGGACCCCCAAAATGGATTCAATTAGGGATTGCTCGAACCATTCGCGCACGACCTCTTTGACCACAGCGCAAGGATTTGGCACCCCCCTGCCTTGAGCTTTTCGACCCAAGAGGATTCCATGTCGACGAACACTCGAAAATCACCATTAATCAGGAGCATATTTTGATCCCTGTGGAACCTCGCCGCGCGGTCCGCCAGATCATCGATCTCTCTGGGGCCCTCCTTCGGCGTGGGACCACAACTGTTCCTGGATTCGCCGACACAAGTTCCGCGCATGTCATGCTCGTGCGGCTTGGTACCCCAGCAGCAGCGATCCTAGACATTTGCAAGGTCCCCACTCCGGAAAAGGGCCGGCAGCTGGCTCGCTTGGCGGGGTCCACATCGCGCCCGATTCGAGTAATTTAGCCTAGACCAAGGTCCACACAGATAGGCCCCCCGCCGGGGGCCTTTTTTTGGCTTCGGTCACTGAGTTGGGCCCAGCCCGTGGTCAGTGGCACGGTATATGACACTCTCTGTTGCTTCGGGGCGGTTGAGTCCTTGCCCGGGAATCTTCTTTTCAACTTCTTCGGTGATCAGCCTAAGCGGCGGCGCCTCCGGGTAAACGTTCATCGCCCTTGATTATCTTTAAATATCACCAACTCGATAGAATATCTTACCGTTATATCTGCCTCCAACAATCGCCATTCCAGAAAGGGCCCTGATTCGTCAATGGCATGTTGTTAGTGCCTACGCTAGAATGACTACCGACAGTGCCGGGGGGGTTCCCCGGGTGAGTTCATAAGGAGATAGATGTCCACCCATGATTCCGGCAGCCCTCTCGCCCTGACCTATTACGGCCACTGCGCCTTTCAATGGCAAACGGAGGCCGGGCTTAAGGTTTTGGCCGACCCCTACCGCAACATCTTGGGGCGTTATTGGTTCACCCGGCTATTCCCCGACGTGGAGTGCGACCTTGGCCTGATTACCCACGCCCATTTCGACCATGACGCCGCCGAACGCCTGCCGGTAGGCGCTTCATTGGTCCGCATGTCGGGGGAATTCGCCAGCAGGGACATGAGCGTCAAGGGCGTGCTGGACCTGCACTCCGGAGCGTCCCGGCTCCGTGACTTTCCCAATGTGATGTTCCGCCTAGAGACCGGGGGCGTCAGCTTCCTGCACCTCGGCGATAATCGGGCCGACTGGCCGGCTGACGTGGCCCGGGCCATCGGCGAGGTGGACGTGCTGCTGGTTACGGTTGACGACTCCAATCACCTGCTGAACTACGAAGAGGTGGACTCGCTGGTCCGGCGTCTCGAGCCCAGAGTCGTGATTCCCATGCACTATCAGATACCTGGACTGATGGCTGACGACACCGGGTTGGAGCCTCCGGAGGGTTGGCTGGCCACCCAGCCCAGGGTCAAGCGCCTGGAGGGACCCACCGCCCAGTTCTCTCCCCAGAGCCTGCCGTCTCAGACCGAGGTCTGGCTCTTCCAGCCATCGCCGGCATCCTTCGCCAGCCCGCCGGTTGGGCCCCTGTAGCGCCGCCGAAATGAGGATGTTCGCCAAGAATACCTACTACGGATGGTTCGTCGTGGCTGGCTGCGTCCTGGTGTCTTTCGGGGTGGCCGGCGGCCAGTTTTCCTTCGGCGTTTTCTTGAAACCGATGACCGATGAGTTCGGCTGGAGCCGGGGCTCCCTCTCACTAGCCTTCGCCCTGACCTTCATGATCTCGGGGCTCCTGCGGCCGTTGGCGGGCTATCTGGCCGACCGGTACAGCCCCAAGGCCGCAGTGCTTTCTGGCGTCGCGGTCATGGGTGTCATTCTGCTGTTGATCCCCTTCATCAGCACCCTGGGCCAACTCTATGCCCTGTTCGCCATCATGAGCATCGGGATCACGCTGGGCACCGGCCCAATCTTGACCAAGATCGTCTCGGGCTGGTTCCACACCAGACGGGGGCTGACGCTGGGCCTGGTCAGCGGCGCTGGTTCCATGGGAGCGATGGTCTTGGTGCCGGCCGCTTCTCTGTTCCTGGTGCTGCTCGACTGGAAGGACGCCTATTGGTTCCTGGCCCTGTTGTTGCTGGTCTTGGTGCTGCCCGCCGGGTTCCTGCTGATCAGAAACAGGCCCCAGGACATGGGACTGGAGCCGCTGGGGGCCTCTAAGAATGCCCCTGGGAGCGCCCGCGCCGCCAGGTCTGATCAACTGAAATTACTGGGCCGCGACGCCACATTCCGGGAGGCCTTGCGCACTCCATTGTTCGTCAGGCTGACCATGGGGTACTTCGTTTGAGGCTACTCCATGAGCTTCGTGAACGCTCACTTCGTCACCTACGTTCAAGACCTGGGCTACCACAAGATGGTGGCGGCGGGCGCCTTCAGCCTGATCGGGGCGGCGGCGATAATAGGGGCTTTGTTGCTGGGGCACCTTTCGGACCAGCACGGCCGGCGCAGGCTGCTCAGTTTCTCTTACAACCTGAGGGGCATCGGGTTCGTCTTGGTTTTGCTGTCGATGGGGATCCCGTTCCTGAACATACCCTCATTGGGAATCTCCGTATTGTTGGTGGGGGTAATCCTGGTGGGGTTCTCTTGGAACGCCACTGTCTCGATCACGGCGGCCTACGCCTCCGACCGTTTCGGACTAGCCCAGTTGGGGATCATCTACGGCACCATGTTTGCCGTGATGCCCCTGGGGTCCGGGCTGGGCGCCTACCTGGGCGGGCTGCTCTACGATTCCCAGGGTACCTACGCCCTAGGCATCTGGTCCAACATCGTGCTCCTGCTGCTTGTCACGGTAACGGTCTTCACCATCAAAGAGCAGCGCCAGCCTGAAGCGGCGGTAGCGGCGGTAGCGGCGGCGGACTAGCGTGCATCGACCGGCCAGCCATGGCCAGAATCCACAGACCTAACTTGAGACTAGCCAGACCCCGTAGGCGCGAGTTTTTAAACCGCTACGCTGCGGGTAGGGCAGTTTCTGGTCCGGGACCGGGTCGTGATGGCACACGATTTTGCTATCCGTTGACAGATTTGGCCTCCCAAGAACACGGCCAATCCATTCTTTTAAATCGAACGCCTCCCCGGCCTCCCATCAAGATTCCATCCCCAAACGGCGTCAGGTCAAAGGAACGTTCTGTTCCACGGGCCGGGCGGGTTTCCAACCCGCCCCTACATATACCTCGTTGCGATTACCTAGGGTCCAGGCGATTTGATCGCGCCGGTGCTCCCCTAGTCAGCGGCGTACTTATCCCCAAGCGCTGTTTCCCATCGGAGATAGTTCATCGCGTCCGCGAAGTTGCGGTCCGGCCCGGAGACAAGCACGTCCGTAGGTGCTCGCATCACGCCGGAAAGGCCCTGCTCCACACCCAATCCCGCCTGACGCCAGGCGGCCATGCCGCCGTCCAACACAGACACGTTCCGGTAGCCCATCGCCTCCAGCGTCGCCCCGGCCAGGACGGCATTCTGGCCGTTGTTGCACGTAACTGCGATGGCCGCGCCTTTGTCAGGCGCGATGTCTCCTACCTGAAGTTCCAGGGAGCCTCGGGGGACCCAACGGGCTCCGGGGACGTGGCCGTTGGAGAAATCCGAGCTGCTCTCAACGAAGATGACCGACGCCGGCTTAGCCGAATCCAGCTCTCGGGGCGAAACCAGCTTGACCTGGGCACGCGCCTCTTCCAGACCGAGCGGTGAGCCCTCACCGGGACCGGTCTCCAACCGACGTCCGCTTGTGGCCCAGGCCGTGGACCCACCGTCAACGGCAAAGACCTCTTCGAACCCAAACTGACGGTACCAGGAGGCGATAAACGTGGCGCGGGCACGGCCGTCGCAGCAGAAGACCACCGGGCAATTCTTCACCACTAGGACATCGTCCGACCGCTGGACCACCTGGCCGCCGGGGAACCAGCGGAAGCCGGGTATGTGGCCTTTGGTGTACTCCTCGGTGGTGCGCACGTCCACGAAATAGCAGGTCTTTTGCTCCCGCTCGTCCAACATGGTCTGCACGGCATCCACTTCCAGGTAGCGCACCCCGTCCTCTTCGGCCAAACGGGCGGCATAGGTCTCGGCGGCGGCCAGTCCCCCGAGCGACGGTTCCGGCAGGTCCAGCCGGTCGCCGCCGGTCTCAAGGTCGTACCCGGCCAGCAGCCATCCGGCCGTGCCGTTCTTCAGACCGAAGATATTAGTGAGCCCCATGCGCTGCAGGACCCGCGTTCCGATGACGCTGCGCGTCCGGCCGGCGCAGTTCACGATGATCGTCGTGTCCTTGTCCAGGTCTTTGGTGATGTCGGTGACCCGCAGGGCCAGCTCCCCGCCCGGCACGCTGCGGCCGCCGGGGATGCAGAACCGCTGGTATTCCTCGGGGGTGCGGGTGTCCAGGATCACCAGCTTGTCGCCGCGCTCGATGCGCTCGTGCAGTTCGGTGGCTTCGATCTCGGGGACGTGGTGCTCGACCTCCATCCTTTCCCCGAAGTCCTTGCTGATCACATTGCTGCCCCACTCGGTGGGGAAGCCTTCGGTTGCCCACTGGTTGATGCCCCGGTCCAGTACCGACACGTTGCTGAAGCCCATGCCTTCCAGGGTAGCGGCGGCCAGGTCCGCCCGGCGTCCGTCGTCGTCGCAGATAACGAGGTGCTCACCCTTCGCCGGCGCGGACACATCGATCCTGAATTCCAGTTCCTTGCGTGGAATCAGGCTTGAATCGGCGATGTGAGTACTGTTGTATTCGCCTGGTTCGCGGATGTCGATCAGGGCGAACTTTGACTTGCCCTGCAGTAGTGCGTGCAGGTCTTTGGCGGAGATGGTATCAACCATTGGGGCCATCCTTTGATCTGATCGGATTAATCTAATGAAAGATATCTGCCGGATTTCCGGGTACTCGATACTCTCAGGCGCGCCGGTCCGCATTTGCCTCTAGCATGATCACAACTAGCCAAACAAACAAGTTTACGGCCTACCGGCTGATTGATTGCCATTCCATCCGGCCCTTCCGGTGGAGGGCAAATAGTTTAACGGAGCACTCCTAACGAGTGATGCCGCGGTTACTGGAATCCGGCCGCCGCGACGCCACTCGGTAGATACTTTCCTTCCTCGGAAGGACGCCAGGCTCAGAATGACAGCACAGCCAATTGTCATTCCGATCCTTCCGGGAAGGAGAGGAATCTCATTGCCGGTGAAAGGCCAACTGCCGGTCTCGCAGGGTGCCAACCACATCGACGCCAGTCAACGGGATCCATCTTCGCTACGCTCCTCAGAATGACAGAAGATTGGCAGGGCCCATCCGGGAGCAGTGTTAGGACAGACCCGCGGCCTACGGGGCCTCGGCGGAGCGTAGCTCGTCCACATCCATCCGGTATTCGTCCTCGGGCCGGCCTTGGATCGCTGCGAGGACCCGCTCAGCCGATAATGGAAGTGTCTTGATCCGGACGCCCACCGCGTCGAATATGGCGTTGGCGATCGCCGCCGGTGGGCCGAATCCGGGCGACTCGGCGACCGCCCGCGCTCCGAAGGGACCGTCGGCGCTGGGCACTTCCACCAGGATATTCTCAATCTCCGGCATGTCCACTGACAGGGGCATCAGGTAGGTCGCCAGGGACGGGTTCCTGACCTCGCCGGTGTCCTTATCGATCAGTATCTCTTCGCTGAGCGCCCGGCCGATGCCCTGCACAGCCCCGCCCTCCAACTGGCCTTCCACCCCCATGGGATTGATGGCCTGGCCGACGTCCTGGGCTTGCACGAACCGGGTAACCCGGACCTGGCCGGTCTCCCGGTCCACGACCACCTCCGCGCCCTGGGCGTTGAATACCGGCGCGTAGGGCAGACTGGATAGGGACGCGGTGCCGATGATCGGCCCGCCACGGGAACTGAGGCTCATCCGGGCCAGTTGCCCCAAGTCTACGGACTGGGGCGGGTTGTCTTGGACGTAGACCGCGCCACCAGCGCACTCCAGCGCGTCGGCGGGAACGCCCAGCCGGTCGGCGGCCAGGTCCAGCAGCTTGGACTTGGCGTCTTCGGCAGCGTTCTGGACCACCCGGCCCTGGCTGTAGACGATACGGCTGCCGCCGCTGGGCCCGGTGAAGGGGGCCATGTCGGTGTTCCGCTTGGCCACCACGACCTGGTCAAGCCGCAACCCCAACGATTCGGCGGCGATCTGGGCCAGCGATGTGTCGCTGCCGGAGATGTCCACAGAGCCGGTGAGCAAGCTAATCGTGCCGTCTTCATTGACGTTGATGGCCGCGGTGGACGGTCCGCTGCCGCTGCGCCATTCGCCGACGCAGATGCCGACTCCCCGGCCTTCTTTGGGGTCGTCCGACGGCAGCTTCTTGGGCAGGCCCATGCGCTCTTTCAGGGCTTCCAGAGTCTCCATCAGCCCGTTCTTGGGGATGACGGAGCCATTGACCGAGATGTCCCCATCGCTCAGGGCGTTCTTGATCCGGAATTCCATGGGGTCGATGCCCAGTTTGTGGGCGATGACGTCGGTGTGGGACTCGGTGGCGAAGGTCATATCGGCCACGCCCGAGGCCCGGTAGGAACCGACGTAGATCTTGTTGGTGTAGACGCCGTAGGACCGCAGCTTGAAGTTGGGGATGTTGTAGGCTCCCAGCCCGTGGCCCACCCCGGAATTGGGACCGGCGCCCAGGTAGGCGCCCATGTCGAAGATGCTCCGGGCCTCACGGGCCAGTATCCGCCCGTCATTGGTCACGCCGGTTTTGAGATAAATGTTGGTCTCCAGGCGAGGGCCGTTCAGGGTGAAGGCCTCTTCCCGGGTGTTGATCAGCTTGACCGGCCTGCCGGTCTTGATTGCCAGCAGCGCCGGAAATGCCTCCAGCGCCAGGCGCAGTTTGGCGCCGAACCCGCCGCCCATCTCCATAGCCGTGACCTTGATGTTGCCGATGGGCATGTCCAGCACCGAGGCAAGCTGGGCCCGCACCTGGTAGGGGCCCTGGGTCGATGCGTAGATGTCCAACCGGCCGTTGGCCTCCACGTCGGCCACGCAGGCCATTGGCTCCAAGAAGCCCTGGCTGATGGGCTGAGTGTGGTAGGTCTCTTCGACGATCAAGTCTGAGTCTTTGAAGCCTTGTTCCACGTCGCCCCGGTCGGCATCCAACATGGTGCAGTTGTTACCGCCAAGCGCGAATCCGTAGCCCTCGAAGTCCTCCAGGTCAGGGTGGACTTCCGGTGACTTATCTGAGATGGCCTCCAGGGGATCGATCACGTTCTCGATGTCTTGATACTCGACCTTGATCAACTCCACCGCTTCCAGGGCCGTGATCTCATCGTCGGCTGCCACGGCCGCCAGCGGTTCGCCGATGTAGAAGACCTCGTCTCGGGCCATGATCCGGCGGTCCATAAGCGCGCCCGACCCGAACCGGGCGTCGGGGTAGTCCTCGCCGGTGATGACGCAGCGCACGCCGGGCAGGGCCTCGGCGGCGGAGGTATCGATGCTCTTGATGCGGGCGTGGCTGTGGGTGCTGGTCAACAGCTTGCACATGAGCATGCCCGGCAGGTAGATGTCTCCAGCATAGGTCGCCTTGCCGGTCACCTTTTCCAGGGCGTCAACTCGGATGTGATTCTTTCCGATCGTTTGAAAGTCGGCCATCTTATCTACTCCGTCCCGCGGCCCGAGCCCCGATCGGGTCGGGGAACCGCCGCGACAACTGCTTCGATGACTTTGGAATAACCGGTGCAGCGGCATAGGTTGCCGCCCAAGGCGAACTTGATGTTTTCCTCGGTGGGTTCTTCGCCGCTCTCCAGGAATCCCACAGCGGCCAAGATCAGTCCGGGAGTACAGTAGCCGCACTGGAGACCTCCGTACTCAACGAAGGCCTGTTGGACCGGATGCAATTCCTGCCCATTGGCCAGACCCTCGATGGTCGTGACTTCGCCGTCGTGGGCGCTGTGGGCCAGGACCAGGCACGAGCAGACCGGTTTACCGTTAAGCAAAACCGTGCAGGCCCCGCAGTCGCCTTCGTCGCAACCTTTCTTGGTGCCGGTCAGTTGCATCTCGTCGCGAAGTGTGTCTAAGAGGGAGTAATAAGGCTCGACCAATGCCTGTCTAAGTTCTCCGTTGACCGTGATCTGAAGTTGTTTTTTCATGAATATTCTTTAATAAAAGTCGTCGGTTCCTCGGTGATCTGCCGCTTAGAATGCGGCCTGTACCGCCAGCCTCCGTTGTTCTTCAAACGCCAGGGGCCCGCTGGCGGCCGAACTGAGTGCCTGCTCCAGGGTCCGGCGGGTTAACACCCCCACGATCTCCTTGCGGTGCGCCGCTGAGCCGCGGATGTCGTCAATGGGTTTTACACCGTCTCGCGCGGAATCGGCGGCAGACCGAATGAGTTCCTGGTTGATGTCCTGGCCCCGCAAGATGTCCTCGGCAGAGTAGGCGCGGACCGGGGTTGGGCCCACGGCGCCCAGGGCGATTCGCGCTTGGGAGCAGGGGCCTCTTCGACCATCCAGCGACACCAACGAAGCCACGCCGACGGTGGCGATGTCCATGGCGCCTCTGGGGCTGTGTTTGATGAAGTGGGAGCCGGTGTTGGCGGCCGGCGGCGGGACTCTGATCTCCGCCAGCAGTTCATCGGACCGCAATACGGTCCGGCCTGGGCCGGTGAAGAATTGGTCCAGCGCGACCCATCGGTCGCCGTCGGGGCCGGCGATGCGGCACTGGGCGTCGAAGACCAGCAGCGCCGGGATGGTGTCTCCGGAGGGGGAGGCGTTGCAGATGTTGCCGCCCACCGTGGCCAGGTTCCGCACCTGTACTCCGGCGAAGGACGCCGCGGCCGCAGCCAATGCGGGGTAGCGCCGGCGGACCATGGGGTGCTGCTCCAGCGTCCTCACTGTGACTAAAGCTCCGATGCGCAGGCCGTTGCGCGAGCTGTAGGTGATACGGCTGAGACCGGCCACCCGCTGGATGTTGATCACGTGCTCGGGGTTCCAAACGCCCTGACGCCAGCGGACCAGGAAGTCGGTGCTGCCGGCCACGATGCGGGCGTTCTCGCCGTAACGCTGCAGCATGGAGATCGCCTGCCGCACCGTCCTGGCTTCCAGGTATTCAAATCGCTTCATGCTTGGGTACCTTTTCGGGGGGTTATGTCATTCTGGGGGGAGTGTAGTCACGAGGCGCAGGGGTGTCAACGAGGAGGGTCGGACAGGACGACATGGGCATCCGTAGGGGCACGGCGTGCCGTGACCCTACGGATGGTGGGATTCCGCACTCTGTTATTCCGTCATCGCCTTGATGATTCTTCAGTGCCGCGATTCCTAGAGGTCGAGATCGGCTTTGACCTCTTCCCAAGGGCGGGTATTCCCCATCTCGATCTGTTTGATGCCCTCGAGGACCTGTTCCATAAGTTCCGAATCGGACATGATCTCAATCGTCTCTAACCACGCTTCAAACAGGTCCCAGGTCATGATTGCCAAGACTGGTTTCCCGTGGCGCGTCAATGGGACCACTCCTTGTCCTTCAGCCAGCCTCTCTGGGAGTTGGGTGAGAATCGGTCTGGCGTCTGTTAGAGAGATACTTTCTTGCATATCAAATATCGTGGCCATAGTTATTCCTGCTTGTTCGGATTACAACAGTCCCAGTCTGGCCAACCTTTGGGCCAGAGTATAAACGTCGTCGCGGGCTCCTCCGCGCCTTATGCCTACCGCGGCCACGACAACAACAACGCCGTCCGTGTCGACCCGGTAAATTATTCGGTAGCGCTTCCCGACGGCTCGACAGCTAAAATACCCAGCCAGCATCCCGCCAAGCGGGCGGCCTTGCTTGTCTGGTTCATTCGCTAGCCGGTCGATCCGCGACGCTAAAAGCCTCCGCACACGACGGTCACGCACAGACGTGAGCATCTGTTGTGCCTGCGCCGTAAGTTCAATGCGGTATTCCATTTGGTCTGTACATAATAACGTACAAATCAAATCAGGGATTGTCAAGTCAACACGATCGGCCCCAAATGATGGTGCAACTGCCGCTCCATATGACGTTGTTGGCTGGTTTGTTAGAATAATCCCCGGCGCATCTTATTCTTGTTTTAACCAAGGCTAAACACCTATGGACGACTATTCGGTTGCGGTGGATGTGGGCGGTACTTTTACCGACATCGTGCTCTGCAACCTGACCACCAATGAACAACAGGTCCACAAGACCCCATCCACGCCCGACGACCCCAGCACCGGCTTCCTGACCGGCCTCCGGGAAGTGCTGGCGGCCAACTCGGTGGAGGCTTCCCAGGTCAAACACGTGTTTCACGGCACGACCATCGCCACCAACGCCATCCTGGAGAACAAGGGCTCGCCCGTGGGGCTGGTGGTGTCCGATGGGTTCAAGTTCGTGCTGGAGATCGGCCGCCACGGGACGCCGCGGCTGGTAAACCCCAACTCTTGGGTCAAACCGGACCGGCCGGTGCGCCCGAGGGACATCGTTGAAGTGCCGGAGCGGGTGGGTTTCGACGGGGAGATACTGGTCCCCTTGGACGAAGAAGCCGTCCGCGCCGCCGCCCGCAAATTCCGGACCGACGAGATCACCTCAATAGCGGTCTCCTTCCTGCACTCCTATTCCAACTCGGACCACGAGGACCGGGCCAAGGACCTGATCCTCGAGGAATACCCCAACGCCCAGGTCTCCATATCGTCGGAGGTGTTGGCTGTTTTTCGGGAATACGAGCGGACCATGACCACGGTGTTGAACGCCTACGTGATACCCAGGGTCAGCAATTACATCAGCAACTTGGAGCGCTCCCTGCGCGCGGACGCCATTGATTCCTCATTCTCCATCATGAAGTCCAACGGCGGCATGATCGGCGCGGAGCTTGCCGCCCGGCAGCCGGTCCACACCGCCCTCTCCGGCCCCGCCGCCGGGGTGATGGCCACGCTACAGATCGCCGAGAACACGGGCGTCGCCAACTCCATCTCCTTCGATATGGGCGGCACCAGCACCGACGTTTCCCTGCTGCGGGAAGGACGCCCCACCACCAACCTGGCGGGGCGGCTGGGCAACTGGCCCATCCAACTCCCCATGCTGGACATCGTCACCATCGGCTGCGGCGGCGGCAGCATCGCCAACGTCTCGCCCTACGGGAGCCTGACCGTTGGACCGGCCAGCGCCGGTTCGGTGCCCGGCCCGGTCTGCTACGCCAAGGGCGGCACAGCCCCGACAGTCACCGACGCCAACCTGGTCTTGGGCCGGATCAATACCCAGATCGCCGGAGGCACGCTGCCACTGGACGCCGCCGCCGCCGCCAAGTCGGTTCAAGAGAAGATCGCCGGGCCGCTGAGCATGGACCTGGAATCGGCGGCCAACGGCATCCTGAGCATCGCCAACAACACCATGGTCGGCGCCATCCGCAACGTAAGCGTCGAGCGCGGCCACGACCCCCGTGAGTTCGCCCTGGTGGCCTACGGCGGTGCCGGCCCGATGCACGCCATCGACGTTGCCAACCTGCTGGGGATCAACAAGGTGGTCGCACCACTGCACCCCGGTATCGCCTCAGCCTACGGGTTGCTGGTGGCCGAGCTCAAGAACGACTACGCCCGCACATCGCTGCAGACCCCGCCGGACTACGACCCCAAGGGAATGGAACGGGTCTACGCCGATATGGAGTCGGAGGGCCGCGCCTGGCTTAACGAAGAGGGCGTTCCCCAGGACCTACACGTCTTCTCCCGTTGGGCCGACCTTCGCTACTCCCATCAGGGCTCTGAGGTCACGGTGGCCTTCGGCACAAATCAGGTTACCTCCGAGGCAGTCGACCAAGTGATTCAAGAGTTCCACACACATCACGAACAACTCTACGGCTTTGCCCTGGACCAGCCCGTGGAGATAGTCACTTTGCGGGTCGCAGCCTCTGGCGACGTGGGCTCGGTGGACATGCCCCGGCGTCCCGATGGATTAGATGCTCCCGAGAATGCTATCGCCAGCCAGCGGCAGGTCTATTTTGGCGAGTCCGGCGGGTTCGTCTCGTGCAACATCTACGACCGCGACCGGCTGGCGCCGGGGTCGAACATCGACGGCCCCGCCATCCTGGAGGGAATGGACTCCACCGTCCTGATCAACCCGGGCTGGACCGGAAAGATCGACGAATACGGCAATTGCATCATGGAGCCGAGCGAATGACAGCGACCAACGAGAAACACCCAGTCGACCCGGTGACCAGGCAACTGGTCCGGGGCTCCCTGCGCGCGGCCAGACTGGAGTGCGAACTGCTCATCGAGCGCACCGCCATGTCGGCCTTCATCCGCGAGAAGAAAGACTATCAGGTCAATTTCCTGGACCGTAACGGTCACGAACTCTACGGCGACACCATGGGCAGCGACATGGTGCAGTGCGTCTGGGAGACCTACCCGGTGGAGACCATGGCCCCCGGCGACTTGTATTGGTACAACGACCCCTATCTGTCAAAAGGCAGCGTCACCCACACCCCGGACATGACCTTTCTGGCCCCGGTGTTCTTAGAGGGCGAGATCGTGGCCTACTGTCATTCCTTCGCCCATTTCTGGGACCTGGGCGGCTCCCGGCCCGGCAGCATCGGCCCGGCCAACACCGAGATTTTCCACGACGGCACCCTGGTCCCGCCCATCAAGATCATCGACAAAGGGAAGCTGAACGACGAGGCCTATCGGATCATCTTGCGCAATTCCCGGTTCCCCGACCTTTTGGAAGGCGACACTCGGGCGTTGATGGCCGCCGCCAACCGGGCGCAGGAACGCCTGCTGGAGATGTTTGGACGCTTCGGCAAGGAGACCACCCTGGCCGCTCTGGCCGCCGACCAGGCTGACACGGCGGCCATGGTGCGAGAGAAATCGTTGGAGATGATTCCTCAAGGCAGCTTCAGCGTCCGGGATTTCATGGACCACGCCGGGGTCAGCGACCGCTGGTACTCCTACCACGTGAAGCTCAGCCGGGACGGTGACCACATCACCCTGGACGCCACCGAGAGCGACGACCAGGCGGACGGCTCGATAAATTTCCTGGCTAGCGACGGGGTCTTGGCGGCTTACTTCGGCCAGTATTTCCTCCAGTACGACCCATCGCTGCTGCCCAACCACGGCTTGGTCGCGGCCATCGACGAGGTGAAACTCCGCCAGGGCAGCATCCTACAGCCGGACTGGCCGGCCGCGCTGGGATGCCGGGCTCACACGTTCACCAAGCTGAAGAGCTCCGTCAGGGCACTGCTGGCCAAGGCCACCGGCGGGAACGTCATGGCCGGCTCGGCGGTCTACGTGATCGCCTACTGGCGGATGAAAGACGAAGGAAAAGACTGGCTGCTCTGCACCGACGGCATCGCCGTGGGTCACGGGGCACGGCCCTTCGCCGACGGTCTGGACGCGATCTACAGCCGCCACAACGAGAACTACCCCGGCGAGTTCATGGAGATGGAATACCCGCTGCGCATGGAGCGTTACGCCATAGCCCAGGACTCGGGCGGGCCGGGCAAGTACCGGGGCGGCTGCGGAATCATCCGCGACGTCCGGATCCTGGCCGACGAGGGCACGTTCGGGCTGCGGGTGGAGAACAACATCTTTCCCACCTGGGGCGTGGCCGGCGGCATGGGCGGCGGAACGTCAAAAGTGGTCATGAACCCCTGCACTCCTCATGAGAAGGAGGTCCGCGCCTTCTCCGACGACAACATTTGGAAGAAAGGCGACCTGGTCCGCGTCCACACCGCCGGCGGCGGAGGCTGGGGCGACCCGTTGGAGAGAGAGACAGCCCGAGTCCTGGACGATGTGTTAGATGGGTTCGTGAGCGTTGAAGCCGCCCAGAACTCGTACGGGGTGGTGATTGATCCGGAGAAGTTCGTTGTCGACCGACAAGCTACTGATGCCAAAAGGAATCACCTGCGAGCATCACGAGGCCCAACCAAGCTGTTCCACCGCTTCAACTACTTCGACACCGCCGAGGAAGAACTGGAATGGGTGGAGAAGAATATCCCGCGATAGAGGCAGGACGGTTTACCTTGATCTATGACCCGCCTACCCGGCGGCCATGCCCCTCCCAGTAGGGTTCTCTCAGTTCTCGTTTGAGCACCTTACCCGAGGCGTTGCGGGGCAGAGCTTCGATGAAGTCCACTGATTTTGGGAGCTCGAAACCGCCTAACTGACCCCGGCAATGCTCTATAAGTTCGGCTTCGGTGGCCGTAGCGCCCGGCCTCAATTGGACCACCGCTTTCACTGCTTCGCCCCATTTCTGGTCTGGGATGCCGATCACAGCTGCGTCGGCGATGGCGGGATGCTTGAATAGGACTTCTTCAATCACCCTGGGATAAACATTTTCCCCGCCAGACACAATCATGTCTTTGACGCGGTCTTGAACGTATAGATAGCCCTCGTCATCCAGGGTGGCGGCGTCACCAGTGTCCATCCAGCCATCCCGAATCGCTTCCGCCGTCGCCTCGGGCTGGTTCCAATACCCCTTCATCACTTGGGGCCCCCGGGCGCATATCTCTCCAATGGTCCCGTTGGGGACCGGGTTTCCTACCTCGTCTAGAATCATCAACTCAGTTCACAAAATCGACCTTCCCGCGGAGAGCAGCAACCCCGGTTGACCGTTCAAGGCCCGCCGGTGGTCCTCAGCGGTCATGATCGTGGCCACCGGAGACAATTCAGTCTGGCCGTAAAGCTGTACAAAGTCGCACTTGAATACCTCCAGGCCTCTCACAAGAGTCTCCTCGGCAATGGGCGACCCAGCATAGGTTATGACGCCCAGATGGGCGTATTCACGCTGGGCAACGTCGGGGGATGCGACTAAGCAAGCCTGGAGCATCGCTGGCACCAGCAGGACCCAGCCGATATCGTCTTCGTCCAGAGCTCTAACTACTTCAGCCGGGTAGAATTCCTCGTGAATCCACAGGCAGCCTCCTTGAGACACGCAGCAAAAAACAAGGAAAGTTGCAGCTGCATGATAAAGGAGGGTGACCATTAACATCCGCCGGTTTGGAGCTATCTTTAGCTGCGGAATCGACTGGGCCATATTGGCAGCTAGGCTTTTGTGGGTGAGCACAACTCCTTTGGGGTGTCCCGTGGTGCCACTGGTGTACATCTGGGACAGGTCGTCGTCAGCTAGGATGTACTCCTCAGGCGGCGAGTCGTCTTGGCCGCTAACCCAACGATCGTAATCGGTCCAATCCGGCTTGCTGCTCAAGTCGTCCGGTTCTCCAACACATACGAAATGGGCAACTGTCTCAAGCCCGCTACGAATCCCTTCAACTGCTTCCTGGTACTGGGGAGACGCTATCAACATCTTTGCCTGGGAGTCGTTCAGTATGTAGGTCCACTCATGAGGGGCCAATCGATAGTTCAGCGGCACCGGGACAACCCCGGACTTGGCGCCTGCAAAATAGATGAACGCGTATTCGACGCTATTCTTGGAGAGAACAGCGACCCTGTCTCCCTTCTTGAGTCCGGCGCTGGAAAAGGCATTGGCCAGGCGGTTGATCTGCTGGCTTGCCTCGCCGTAGGTGACCGTCCGGTCTCCCATAGTGGCGAACGGGGATTCGGGGTGTTCGCGGACATGGAAATCTAGGAAATCGTGAAGACGCATGGGCCGCTCGCAATATTAGAATCCGGGTATTCCAACACAGCAAGGAAAGGGCAAAAGTTCATCCGAAAGGGAGAAGAGAGGGAAGAGAACTGGTGGGCCTGGATGGACTTGAACCAACGACCTCGGTCTTATCAGGACCGCGCTCTAGCCACCTGAGCTACAGGCCCACATAGTGGGGAGTGGCCAACAGCCACTTTTGGATTATAGCGACTAGTCGTGACACGGGCAAGGCGGACGGAGAATGGGGCGGTCCCACCCTCAGAAACTATCCTGCAAAACCGCTGCGATCCGCCGTCAGCCTATCTCCGGGCCGTCACCTGCCGAACCGCCTTCCGGAGGCGTGTGAATCAACCTCCTGGGTCTGCGGGACCGGCCTAGGCGCCGGTTGTTTCCGGACCTGGTTGCTGCTTTCACCGGTCTACGCCGTGCGGGTGCATTGCCGTCTTGGTCCTTCCCATTTAGCGACAGCACGTCCTCGGGGCCCCAGCCCTCGGGGAATTGGAGGGTGCGCACCGGATAGTTGATCACGATGCCCTCTTCTCGAAAGCGCTTGTGCAGCAATTTCATCATCTCGGACTGGACGACGAAGCTGCCCCAGCGGTCCGTGGCCTGAACGAATAGCCAGAAATTCACGTTGGAATCGCCGAAATTATCGAAGGCGAAATACTTTCCGTACTCTTTAACGGCCATTGGGTGGGACTCAATGATCGTGTCCATCACCTCAAAGCAGATCTCCTCCACGCGGTAGAGGTCGCTGTCATAGCTGGTCCCGCACTCGAAATACACATTGACCGCGTTCGAAGGTTGCTGATAGTTGGTGATGATGGTCTCTGCGAACTTGGAGTTGGGCACCACCACCAGGTTGTTGCGCCAATCGCGGATCCGGGTGCTGCGCCACCCCACTTCCACGACGTAACCCTTAAGACCGTTCTCCAATTGGATGTAATCACCGGTGGCTATCACACCCTCGGTCATCACGTAGGTGCCGGCGAACAGATTAGCCAGAGTAGGCTGAATGGCCAGGGCCACCGCCAGTCCACCCAAACCCAGCCCGGCTATCAATGGACTGATATTGACGCCCAGAACGTCCATCACCAGCAGCACGCCGATGCCATAGATGACCACGCCACCGACTCGCCGTATTAGGGGCAGCAGGCGCAGGTCGACCACGCGGGTGGTGCTGGTGGCCAGAGTGGCCAGGTACCAGTCGATGGCGCTGGACAGCAGGCCGACCAACACCATGATCACGATCATAACGCCAAGAGCCCGGCCCACGGTGTCCACCTGGCTCTGCTGTGTGTCGGTCAGGTCCAGCGGAACAGTCAGCGCCAGGTACACGCCCAACACCAAGATTCCGAATGTGGTAGGCCAGCGGACGGACTTGACCAACCGGGAGTCCAGGTCGGTGGGCGTCCAATTGGTGAACCGGACGATGAGCGGGAAGACCAACTTGTGGAAAACGAACGCAACAACCAAAGCGATCAGAACGATCACGCCAGCGGTGGCGGGGTCCAGCCAGTCTGGATCGCCCAGTCCGAAACGGGCCAATATGGGATTCACCAAGATGGTCTCCATGAGAAAATCTGCCGGTGAATCGGCTACCGGGGAGTAGGAATCACCTGGCCTGGAGGGCGGCTGCAAATTAACGGCGGCACGCCGCGTCCAGCGCCTGGATTATAGCATTCAGGCTCGATTGCCGGTCTCGCTAGCCCCGCCGTTCTTGAGCCGATTTAGTAGCAGGGGGAGCAGTTCGCCGGAGGGGCCGTTCAGGGTAATGTCGCACGAGGGGGTGAGCGTGGTCTCGTCTGGGTTGATCTCGATGAGGGTGGCGCCTAGCTCTTTGGCGACCAGTGGCAGGCGGGCCGCCGGGTTCACGGTGCCCGATGTCCCCACCAGCAGCATACAATCGCAGGCCTCAGCCTGCTCCCGGCTGGCCAGCAGCACGTCTTCGGGAATGGGTTCGCCGAACATGACCGTGTCCATCTTGATCACGCCGCCGCACTGTGTGCAGATGGGAGGCAGGCTATCGAAGTGATAGCCGTCTCTGGGTTGGCGGACGCCGCAGCCCACGCACCGCAGCCAGGTCCGGTTGCCGTGGATCTCCAACAACGAATTACTGCCGGCCTCGCGGTGCAGGTTGTCAACGTTCTGGGTTATCACGCACTTCAGCAGACCCATAGCCTCCATTTCAACCAGGGCGTGGTGGCCCGGATTGGGCCGGGCTTGGTCGACCGCGACCTTTAGTTCGTAGGTCGGGTCGCCAGGGCGGTCCTCGTTGCGAAATCGGGCTTCCCACCACTCTTTCGGATCTTTAGTGAACTCATGGTAAGAGAGGTTGGTGGGCTCGCCGTATTTGGTCCAGAGTCCGCCAGGGCCGCGGAAGGGCGGGATGCCGCTCTCCACGGAGAGCCCGGCGCCGGCCAGCACCACCACATAACTCGAACTTAGGATCAGCGCTGCGGCTTCGTCCAGAGACCTCGATAGATCGGCGATTGGCTCTGACATGATTATCCGGCTATTTTAAACACGCCAGAGCGTTCTGAGAAGAGTAATTTCGAGGACGGAAGAATGCGGGGTTTACTGCGCGCCTTGCTACGAAGCGGGGAAAGCCTCGCGGCCTATCAGCGGCACGAAGCGGCAGGGGCCCAGCATACGCAGGGAAATACCCTCGCCGGTGCGCAGGACACAGACGAGTTCCTGCTTATCACGGTCGCCCACCGGCACCACCATGCGCCCGCCGACAGCCAACTGGGCGGTCAACGTGGGTGAAAGCGTCGGGGCAGCAGCGGATACTACGATCGCGTCGTAAGGCCCACGCCAAGAACATCCCAGGGATTCCGATGCGTCTTCAACGACGATGTTCTTGTAATCCAGGTCATCCAGGGTGTCCCGGGCCCGTTGGGCCAGACTCCGGACCAGTTCAACGGCAACGACGTTACCGTCGGGGACCAACTCGGCCAAGACGGCGGCTTGGTAGCCGGAACCCGCGCCGACCTCCAGCACCCGGTCCGCCAGTTGGAGGCGGAGCGCCTCGGTGATCAGGGCCACTATGTAGGGTTGGGAGATCGTCTGCCCCTCGCCGATGGTTAGAGGTAAGTCGAGGTACGAATTGTGGCGTTCGCCGGTGGGAACAAATGCTTCTCTAGGCACCCTCTCCATGGCTCTTAGGACGGATGCCGACCTGATGCTGCGTCTGAGGCTGGAGAAAAGTTCCTTCCTGTCCGCCAGTAGTTTTTGTTGGAGTTTCTGGCCCGACTTTTGTTCCGGCATCACCTCAAATATAACATTACATAACGTAAGCAACAACGCGGACTCCAGGCACATTCTCCACATTTCCGTGTCTCTTTTTCAAGAGTGATTGACTGCAGGAAACCCATATGCTAACTTGATTGATGTTCGACAGTAAATACTTAGTTTCTTACAGTTATTTATAGGTTTTTGGCGCATTCTCAGTAAGAGCGTCTCAGGTTTTTAACTTGGTAGAGACTCAAACCGGCGAAAATCGAATAACAGAAAAATCCCAATGGCTCTCCCTTAGAGACGCCTGCCGACTTCTGGACGTAAGCAACACCACCCTCAGGCAGTGGGCTGACAACGGGTATCTACGGGTCTACCGCACGCCCGGCGGCCACCGCCGGTTCCTGCGCGAAGACGTTGATTCCTTCGTCAACGCACCCCAACAAGCTCAGGAACGAGGCCGGGGAGACGCCATCGAAGGCTCGGCCCTGCGCAAGATACGCCGGAGCCTGAGCCGAGACGACGTGCTGCAGCAGCCCTGGTACCAGAGCGTCGAGGAAGAGGGCAAGGTCCGGATGCGGCTCTTCGGACGCCGCCTTTTGTCACTGCTGCTACAGGATGCCGGACCCCGCCGCCGCAGACAGGAACTGCTTGAAGAAGCTCAAATGTTGGGCCGTGAGTATGGCACCGAGATGTCCGAACGGGGCGTAACCCTGAAGGACACCATCGAAGCCTTCGTATTCTTCCGGACGATGGTCCTTGACTCGACCAACCCAAGCACCTGGGGCCGGATAATCGAAGCGGCTGATAAGGTGTTGGTGGGCATGGCCGCCTCGTACGAAGACTCAGCCGAAAAATCTTTGGCTAAATCCAATAAGTAGACCCAAGCGAATATAAAGAGCGTGCCGCGCTTCGAAACCCCAATAGCTACAAATCGAGTGCCGGAGGAACTGCACACAGCATGGACATAACCGACCGCAAATTACTGAATCTGATCCAATCCCCGTTTCCCATGGTCGACCAGCCCTTCCAGAAGCTCGGCGAAGAGGTTGGGATCAGCGAGCAAGAGGTCTTGGACCGTTTGACCGAACTGAAACGGACCAACGTGCTGCGCCAGATCAGCGCAATATTCGACACCCGCCGTCTCGGTTTCAAGACCACCCTGGTGGCCATGGCCTACGAGCCGAAGCAGCTGCACAAGGCCGCCATGGAGATCAATAAGCACCCCGGCGTGAGCCACAATTACGCACGGGAAGGCTCCTATTACAACCTGTGGTTCACCCTGGCCGTGCCCCCGGAACACGACCTTGAGGCCACCGCCGCGTACATGTCCCTCAAGACCGGGGCCATAGAGCAGCGGATCATGCCCACCAAACGGTTCTTCAAGATCGGCGTCAACTTCGACATGGTCAAGAAGAAGGGCTCCTCATTCAATTTCAGTCCCGATAACGTTAAATCTAGCGAGGACAAAGCAGCCTCCGACAAAGAGGCAGCCGAGTCATGGAACAAAGCCGTACCCATAACCGAGGCCGAAAAAGACGCCATCCGCGGGATGCAGGAGGACTTGGAACTGATTCCACGTCCCTATGACTCCATCGCCCAGCAGTTGGGCATGTCCACCGATGAGCTGTTCGCCTTGGCCAAGGATTTCCAAGAACGGCGCATCATGCGGCGCTACAGCGCGGTGCTTCACCACCGGCGGTCGGGCTTCCGGGCCAACGCGATGATCGTTTGGAAGGTCCCCGAAGAGCGGTCTGAAGAGGTTGGCCTGATCATGGCGGCCAACGACGCCGTAACCCACTGTTACGAGCGCCCAACCTTCCCTGACTGGCCCTACACCCACTTCACCATGGTCCATGCAACCACTCCTGAAGGCTGCGAAGAGATCAATAACGAGATCAGCGAGGCCACCGGCATAACCGAACGTCTGGTGCTCTACAGCACCCGGGAGTACAAGAAGACCCGGGTCCGGTATTTCGTGCCAGACTACGACGATTATGTCGATAAAGAGAAACCCGACGCGGTGATCACGGCTTGATTTAAAGTCATGGCGGCCTGCCCGTCGTGTCCAAATACATAGAGAGCTTATGACAACTTTTTATCCCGTTTTTCTGAACTTGACCGGACGACGGTGCATCATCATCGGCGGCGGCCAGATCGCCGAGGGCAAGATCTCCAAGCTACTGGACTCGGGCGCCAAGATAGTCGTGATCAGCCCGGACGCCACGCAAGGAATACGCAGATTCGCGGAGACAGGCGACGTTGAGTTGGACCTTCGCAAATACCAGCCCGGCGACCTTAAAGGCGCGTTCTTAGTCATAGCAGCCACCAACGACCGGGTGGTCAACCAAGAGATATTCGAAGAGGCTGAGACGCTGGGCGTTTTGCTCAACGCAGTGGATGACCTGCCCCGTTGCTCCTTCATAGCTCCGTCCATCGTGGAGAGCGGCCCGGTGGCTATCGCCATCTCCACCGGCGGCGCCAGCCCAGCCTTGGCCCGCAAGCTGCGGGAGACCCTGACCGGCTCTTCCGATCTGGACTGGACCCAAGCCACCAGCGTGCTCTCGAAAGCCCGCCAGATCATCAAAGACAAACGGGTAACGGTTCACCCACAGCGGTGGCAATGCTGCATGACACCAGAACTCCTCAGCCTGGCCAAGGCGGGCCGCGAGGACGAGGCCGTGGTACTCCTTATGGACGGCCTAACGGGCAAAGACGCCAACGGGAAGTGCTCCAACATCGCCGAATGCGTCTCCGGCGGCTGCCAGGTCAGAAACCAAAGTAGCCAGGATTCCAACCAGCGCACCACCGGCGCCCGGAAAACCCAAGACCGCATAGCCCAAACCGCGGGGGACTAACCGCTTGACGACCAGCGACTCAGAAGAAAGCTCAACCGGCTCGGGCATCCCAGCCATCAAAGTGGGCAGCCGTGGCAGCACTTTGGCCCTGATTCAAGACCATGTGGTGATCAACCGGCTGAAGGCCAACAGCCCAGCACTCGAATTCGAGGTCGACACCGTCCGGACCAGGGGCGATGTAGACCAGACATCCCGCCTGGCGGGCATGGGCCTGGGCATCTTCGTCAAGGAGTTGGAACAAGAACTTCTAGACGGCAAACTCGATATCGCCGTCCACAGCCTTAAGGACATGCCCACCCAGTTGGCCGACGGCCTGGTGCTGGGAGCAGTACTGTCCAGAGAAGACCCAAGGGACGTGCTGGTGAACCGGTACGGCTGCCCCCTTGATGGGCTCCCCAAGGGCGCAAAGATCGGGACCAGCAGCCCCCGCCGCGCCGCCCAGTTGAAGCAATACGCCCCCCAGGTGGAGGTGGTCTCCATCCGAGGCAACGTCGAGACACGGTTGCGTAAGGCTCAGGGTGAAGAGGCGGACGGGGCTATATTGGCCGCCGCCGGCATGATTCGCCTGGGGCTGCAAGACCAGATCGCCGAATACCTGTCCGCCACCCAGTTCGTGCCGCCACCAGGACAGGGCATCCTGGCGGTGGAGGCGCGGGCTGACGATTTCCGGATGTTGGAGTTATTGTCGGCGATCGACGACGCGGACACCCGCTACGAAGCCACTGCGGAGCGGGGTTTTCTGGCAAGATTGGGCGGTGGCTGCAGCATACCCGTGGGCGCCTACGCCCGCTGCAACGGAGACAACATCGTCATGACGATCTACATGAGCACCGCGGACGGCGAAAAGAAATTCAGCGCCAAGATCCAAGGCCTGAAACGGGACCCGCTGCAACTGGCCAACGACGCCTACCTCGCCTTGGTGGAGCGGGGCGGCGCCGACCTGGTAGCCGCAGCCAGGGCCAATCAGGCGTGATTCGCTTTTTCAAGAGATGAAAGATTGACCGGTAAAGTCTATCTAGTGGGAGCCGGACCCGGCGACCCCGGACTGATCACAGTTAAGGGAATGCACGCGTTGGAGCAGGCCCAAGTGGTCGTCTACGACCGCCTGGTCGACCCCGTGCTGTTGCAGGCCGTACCCCAGAGCGCCGAGCGCATCTTTGTGGGCAAAGCCCGGGGCCGTCAGCAACTGACCCAAACTGAGATCAACCAACTGCTGGTGGACAAGGCGTCCCAGGGATTCACGGTGGTGCGGCTTAAGGGTGGCGACCCATTCGTGTTTGGCCGCGGCGGCGAAGAAGCCCTAGAACTCAAGGCCAATGGCCTGCCATTTGAGATCGTGCCCGGCGTGACTTCAGCCATCGCCGGGCCGGCCTATGCGGGTATACCCCTGACCCACCGCGGCTTAGCGACCACTTTCACCGTGGTCAGCGGTAGCGAGGACCCCTCCAAGCCCGAGTCCGTCATTCCCTGGGAGGTCCTGGCCAAGAACGGCGGCACCCTGGTGGTGCTCATGGGCTGGGCGTCTTTGGAAAAGATCCTCGCAACCCTGCAAAAAGAGGGACTGCCCGCGACCACGCCGGCGGCCCTGGTCCAGTGGGGCACCTGGAGCGAACAGCAGACAGTCACCGGCAGTATCGAAAACATCCTCGAAAAGGGTCGAAAAGCCGGGCTGACTCCGCCGGTGATCACAGTCATCGGCGAAGTAGTCAATCTCAGGGAAGAGCTGGCTTGGTTCGATAAGCGCACCCTGTTCGGGAAACGCGTGTTGGTCACCCGCTCCCGCTCCCAGGCTTCCCGGCTATGCACGCTGCTGGAGCAGGCCGGGGCCAACACAGTGGAACTGCCCACCATTCAGATCGGCCCCTTGGAAGACTTCTCTGAGCTAGATGCAACGCTGAAAAACATCGCTGATTACCAGTGGGTGATATTCGCCAGCGCCAACGCCGTGGAGTCGGTCTTTGATCGATTTGAATCACAGGGTAAGGACGCCCGCGCCCTGGCCGGGATGACCGTCGGCGCGATCGGCCCCACCACCGCCCAAGCGTTGTCCCGCTGGGGGATCACCGCTGATTTCGTGCCCAGCCGGCCGGTGTCCGCAGTGGTCTTGAAAGAATTATCCGGCCGGGACTGGAAGGATGTTTCGGTGTTGCTGCCCTCCGCCGACATCGGCCGGGACGAACTCGAAAAAGGCCTCACGGACCTGGGCGCAAAGGTCAACCGCCTGGCCGCCTACCGGAACGTTCCAGTCGAAGGTGTGTCAGGTCTGGCCAAGAAAGCTTTTGTTGACGGTGTCGATATCGTAACCTTTACCAGTTCCTCGACCGTGCGCAACCTGGTGGAGATGCTGGACGGTGACCGTGCGGCGCTCGAGACCAGCTTCATCGCCTGTATCGGCCCGGTAACCTCCGCAACGGCCCGCGAACTCGGCTTACAGGTTGACCTGGAAGCGACAGAGCACACGGTCGAGGGCCTGGTGGATGCACTGACGAGCCATTTCGCCTCGAGCGAGCTTTCCTGAAAGTAGGTTTAGGAGAAAAAGACGTCATGACCAGCTTCCCTCACTCAAGGTTGCGCCGCCTGCGCGGCAGCGATTCCATACGCAACATGGCCCGGGAGACTCGGCTGTCCGTCAAAGAGTTCGTCTACCCGCTTTTCGTAGGTCACGGACATGGCGTGAAAGAAGCCATCGAGCCCATGCCCGGCCAGTACCAGATGTCCTTGGATGTGCTGTCCGAGGAGATCGGCGAGGCCGCCGAGCTGGGTGTTCCCGCGGTGCTGCTATTCGGGCTTCCCGCCGAGAAAGACCCACTGGGCACCGAGGGCTACGACCCTGAGGGCATCGTCCAAGAGGCGGTGCGCATGATCAAGAAAGACCACCCGGACATGATGGTGATCACCGACGTCTGCATGTGCGAGTACACCGACCACGGCCACTGCGGCGTCATCGCAAACGACCGGGTCGATAATGACCAGACCCTGGAACTTCTGGGCAAAACCGCGGTGTCCCACGTCCAGGCAGGCGCCGACCTTCCCGCGCCGTCGGCGATGATGGACGGCCAGGTCTGGGCGATCCGCCAGGCGTTGAACGACCACGGCTACGAGGACACGCCCATCATGGGCTACGCGGCCAAGTATTCGTCAGGCTTCTACGGGCCCTTCCGGGTGGCGGCCAATTCCACGCCAAAGTTCGGAGACCGGAAGAGCTACCAGATGGACCCGGCCAACGCCAGGATGGCCATGCGTGAGATTGAAGCTGACATCGCCGAGGGCGCCGACATCGTAATGGTGAAACCAGCCCTGTCTTACCTGGACGTGATCCGGCAGGCCAAGGACCGGTTCGACCTGCCCCTAGCCGCCTACAACGTCAGCGGCGAGTACTCCATGATCAAGGCCGCCGCCGCCAACGGCTGGATCGACGAAAAGACCGTCACCATGGAGGTTCTGACCTCAATCAAACGCGCTGGCGCCGACACCATCCTCACCTACCACGCCAAGGAAGTGGCAAAGTGGCTGAAAGAGGCGGAGTAGACGGATGAGCAGCAGAACGGTAGACAAACAACTTGCTGGGGAGCGGGGGGAGCTGTACGTGTTCGGCGAACTGCTGAAACGCGGCATGGTTTCTTACGTTCCTTTAGTTAAAGAGGGAGTAGACGCGCTCGTACGCACAGCCACAGGCGCGGTGATTGAAATTCAAGTACAAGCCACCGGAAGCGCGGGCGGCAAATACCCCCGTTGGTTCCAGATGGGCCACTTAGAACCGCGTAAGAATTTTATGATTATCGGAGTCGAATTTGAAGAAGGGGACCCAAAGTGCGCTTGGATTTTTCCATCCATCGTATTTGACAAATTTGCCACCAACCCGGCCAACGGCACCCCCCGGGATTTGAACTTAGAGGTCGGAGTAAAAAAATACGGAATGCCTATGAAGTATCTGCTTTGCGGATTTCGCGACCGCTGGGAGTTGATCGTAGATTTCGCAAGGTTCGAAGGGCTGATGCAATCACCAGATGACTTGGTGGACATGCTCACGGTGCTAGAGGCCAAAGAAAGCGGGGATGTAGCGATCAGCCTGAAGGATTATGAGCGCGGCAAGCAGCGGCCCATACGAAGTCCGTTTGCTTAGCCGCCGCGTGCTGAGAGAGCTAAATTCCTTACCCGCGAGAGATTTCCCCAGGATCATTACTGCTATTGAAGCTTTGGCCGGTACACCCCGCCTAGCAAACGCAGTGCAAGTGGATGGAAATATCTTCAGACTCCGCGTTGGTCAGTTCCGGGTTCTGTATCAGATCGACGTTGAATCACGTAGAGTCGGTATAGGGGGTATTCGCCGCCGCTCCGAGCGCACCTACCGAAGGGTAAGAGACCTGTTCTAGGCATTCCAAGAACCAAATAATATAATCAGGACGTGGCATGCAACTTAGCAAATCAGAAGCACTATTCGCCGAGGCCCAGAAATACATCCCCGGCGGCGTTAACAGCCCGGTCCGGTCATTCAAATCCGTAGGCGGCACCCCGCCATTCATCGCCCGAGGCCAAGGCTCGCGAATATGGGACGTGGACGGCAACGAATATATCGATTACCTGGGTTCCTGGGGGCCGTTGGTCCTGGGGCATTCCCACCCTGCCGTTGTAGAGGTCCTGAAAAAGACAGCCGAGAGCGGGACCAGCTTCGGCGCTCCCGTGGAACAGGAAGTAGAACTGGCCAAGATTATCTGCGGCGCGTTGCCGTCGGTGGAATCGGTGCGGTTGGTGAGTTCGGGCACCGAGGCCTGCATGAGCGCCATCCGGCTGGCACGGGCCTTTACCGGGCGCGACAAAATCATAAAATTCGCCGGCTGCTACCACGGCCACGCCGACGGCCTGCTGGTCAAAGCCGGCTCGGGTGCGTTGACCCACGGCATCCCCACCAGCGCCGGCGTGCCCGCTTCCTACGCCAGCGAAACCCTGGTGGCCGAATTCAACGACATCGGTTCAGTCGAGCGATTCTTCGAAGCCAATCCCGGCGGTATCGCCGCCATCATCATCGAGCCGGTAGCCGGGAATATGGGCGTGGTACCGCCCGCTGCGGGGTTCTTGGAGTCGGTCCGCAAGATCACCCAGGACAATGGCGCGCTGCTGATCTTCGATGAAGTTATAACCGGGTTCAGGGTCGGGCCCAACGGCGCCCAGGGCCTCTACGGCATCACTCCGGACATCACAACCTTGGGCAAGATCATCGGCGGCGGCCTGCCGGTAGGGGCCTACGGCGGACGCAAAGACATTATGGAGATGGTGGCTCCCCTGGGAGCCATGTACCAAGCGGGCACGTTGTCCGGCAACCCGCTGGCGGTGAACGCCGGCATAACAACTTTGAAAGAGCTGCAAAAAACCGGCACCTACGAGCGCCTGGAAACCCTGGCTCAGCGGCTGACCGACGGCCTAACCAAAGCGTTCCAAGCAGTGGAGATGCCATCCACAATCAACCGGGTGGGCTCCATGTTCACCGGGTTCTTCAACGCCGGTCCCGTGGCGGGGTTGGCCGACGCCGAGGGTTCGGACACAGAGATGTACGGACGCTATTTCCACGCCATGCAAGAGCAGGGCGTCTACATCGCTCCCTCTCAGTTCGAGGCCGGGTTCGTCTCAACGGCGCACACCGAGGCCGATATCGACGCCACCATCGCCAAGGCGGGGGCGGCGCTATCTACCCTTCGGTAAACCCCAAATTACTAGAATGAAAAAGGCTCCCCGTGATTGGGGAGCCTTTTTGTTCTCCGAAGTTATAGACGCTTAAGAGCCGTATCTGGCTGCGGAATGGGGGTCGCTGTAGGTCTCGCCTTTAGTGCCCCAGAATACTGTGGCGATCCTATCGCAGGTCGCTACCAATTCTTCGCACTTCGCCATATCGACGTTCTGCTTGCACTGGCCAGCCAGTTTCAACGCGGCGTTGAACGTGCCGTGAAGGTCGAAATCGGCGGGGGGATTGGGCCAACCGTAATCGGCCCAGAGGATGGCGAGTTCGCGCTTGCAGACCTCGGCATGTTCGTCTTTAACGGTGACGTACCGAGCGATCTTATTGACGTAATCCTGGCGCGCGGCGGCGTCACTGGGGTCGGCCGGTTCCAGCGCCTGGATCCGCAGGACCATCTTCTGAACGGTCTGGGCGGCCATCTTGGCCGAGACGGGGTCGTAGATACCGCACGGGATATCACAGTGGGCTTGGGCAATCTCTGGCTTGATCCAGCCGATGGGGTTAAACATGGCAGCCTCTCCTGACTACACCTGATTTTAAGCAAGCACCAGCGTAATCAAAATCCGGCAGGGACGCAAGCCCCATTTCGTGCCTGAGATAACCTCAGGTTGCGGCCATCTTGTAACCACTTAGTATAGGCCCTTATAATTGTTCAATTACGCACTTCCGTTTGCCGAAGCGCAGACGTAGATCATCCAATGATATCGCGGCGCTCCGTACGTCGGCGCCAGGAGAATTGCCAGTGGCGACTACATCTAAACCCGCAAGACCCGCCCATATGCGGCACCGCAGCAGTGAGTTGGTTGACGGCCCCAATCGAGCGCCGTCCCGGGCCATGCTGATGGCCATGGGCCTGACCCAAGACGACATCAAAAAGCCTTTCGTCGCCATCGCCAACCTGGCCAGCGATGTCACCCCTTGCAACGTGCACCTAGACCGGTTCGCCCAAGCGGCCAAAGAAGGCGTGCGCGCTGAAGATGGGGTACCATTCGAATTCGGCACCATCACGGTGAGCGACGGCATCTCCATGGGCACCGAGGGTATGAAGACCTCGTTGGTCAGCCGGGAAGTCATCGCCGACTCCATCGAGCTTGTTACCTTCGGCGAGCGCATGGACGGCCTGATCACCATCGCCGGCTGCGACAAGAACATGCCCGGCTGCATGATGGCCATGGCCCGTTTGAACGTGCCGTCCATCTTCATGTACGGCGGGGCCATAATGCCCGGTCAGTTCCAGGGCAAAGACGTGAATATCCAAGACGTGTTCGAGGCTGTGGGCGCCTACGCCAAGGGCGACATGAGCCTGGAAGACCTCACGGCGCTGGAATGCGTGGCCTGTCCCGGAGAGGGTTCCTGCGCCGGCTTGTTCACCGCAAACACCATGTCCACCTGCATCGAAGTTTTGGGCATGTCGCTTCCCGGCGACGCCTCCGTCCCGGCCATCGACCCCAAGAAATTGGGCGAGGCCAGAGAAGTGGGACGGACCTTGATGCGTCTTCTGGAAGAAGATGTGCGCCCCCGTGACATCCTGACCAAACAGGCCTTCGAGAACGCTATCACCGTGGCCGTGTCCATGGGCGGATCGACCAATTCGGTGCTGCACCTGATCGCCATCGCCCGGGAGGTCGATATTCAATTGACCCTGGACGACTTCGACCGCATCAGCCGCAACACCCCTTACATCGCCGATATGAAGCCGGCTGGGAAATACGTCATGTCCGACCTCAATCGTTACGGCGGCATCGCCCTGGTCATGAAACGGCTCTTGAACGCCGGCCTGCTCCACGGCGACGCCATGACCGTTACCGGAAAGACTCTGCGGGAGAACGTTGAGGCCGTCGAGACCATCGAAGACCAACCCGTGATCTACCAGATCGACGCGCCCCGCGCCCCCACCGGCGGGTTGGCCATCCTCTGGGGCAACATCGCCCCAGACGGCGCGGTGATCAAGGTTGCCGGACATCAAGAGAAAGTATTCGAGGGCCCGGCTCGGGTCTTCGACCAGGAACCGGCCGCTTTCCAGGCCATCCAACGGGGCGATATCAAGGCGGGGGACATCGTCGTCATCCGCTACGAAGGACCCAAGGGCGGGCCCGGCATGCAGGAGATGCTGTCTGTCACCGCCGCCATCGTGGGACAGGGACTGGGCGACGATGTTGCCCTGATCACCGACGGCCGGTTCTCCGGCGCGTCCCACGGACCAATGGTCGGCCACGTAGCCCCGGAAGCAGCGGTTGGCGGACCCATCGCGCTACTGCGAGAGGGCGACCTCGTGACATTGGACATCCCTGGCCGCAAATTGAACGTGAACCTCAGCGAAGAAGAACTCGCTGAGCGACAAGCCCAGTGGCAGCCGATCCCGCCCAACTACACCACGGGCGCTCTGGCGAAATACGCAAAATTGGTCTCGTCCGCCTCGCAAGGGGCGGTTACGCACTAACCAGACCGAAAAGCGTTGCCATCCATGCCCAATCGTCATACCATGGTATTACCAAAGTATTCCAAAGGGTGTAACCATGGCCAAGATAGCTATTAGTCTCCCGGACGAAGTCCTCGATGCCGTTGAGAAAGAGCGAAGTGAGAGAGGCATTAGCCGCAGCGAATACTTTCGCCGGACGGTGGAAGAACATCTTCGCCGGGAAAAAGAAAAGGAAGATGATGCAAGATACATCCAAGGCTACTTGGACGACCCAGAAACGCCCGAAGAGTTAGGATGGGTGGTCAGGGCTGGGGTTGAAGCGCTGGCTGATATCCCCTGGGAAGATCAGGATAAAAAATGAAAAGAGGACAGTTATGGTGGGCCGAACTTCCACCTCCCGGAGGCCACAGACCGGTGGTTCTCATTTCCCGAGATTCTGCATATTCCGTTCGCGAATTCATTACCGTGGCTCCGGTAACCGCCCGGGTGCGCCGGCTGCCGATCGAGGTGCTTCTGGGTCCCCATGACGGGCTTCCCCAGAACTCTGCTGCAAATCTGGATAGCATGCTTACCATACCCAAGAGCAGCATCCACGATTATATTGCCAGCTTAAGCGACGACAAGGTTCGAGCCGTGGATGCGGCCATCCATTTTGCGTTGGGACTGAAGACCTAGGGTCCAACAATTTTGGGAGATTAGTAAACATGGCTGAACAACCCAGGGACTATGGGAAAGAAGCGGTAGAACGGCACCGAGAAACCCGGGGCAAGGTCAGCATCGCCTCCAAGATGAAAGTAGAGACGCTAGATGACCTGTCCATCGCCTACACCCCCGGCGTCGCCACCGTCTGCATGGCGATTCATGCGGACATTTCCGAGTCCTATCACCTAACCAACCGCGCAAACACCGTGGCGGTGGTGACCGACGGCTCGGCCGTGTTGGGTCTGGGCAATATCGGGCCTGAAGCGGCGATGCCGGTCATGGAGGGAAAGTCCATCCTGTTCAAGGGACTGGCCGACATCGACGCCTTCCCCATCTGCCTGGCGACCCAGGACAGCGACATCATAATCCAGACCGTGCGAGCCTTGGCCCCCAGTTTTGGCGGCATCAACCTGGAAGACATCGCCGCGCCGCGCTGTTTCGACATCGAAGACGCGCTGCAGGACTTGGGCATCCCGGTTTTTCATGACGACCAACACGGCACGGCCATCGCCGTACTAGCCGGAGTGATGAATGCTCTACTGGTCACCGGCCGGAAGATCGAAGACACGAGATTCGTGTTCGCCGGCGCAGGCGCGGGTGGCATAGCCTCAGCGAAATTGCTCATGGAGCAAGGCGCCACCAACGTGACCTTGGTGGACAGCGTGGGGATAATCTCCCGTGACCGCACCGGCCTGACCGCAGTGAAGTCGGCCATGCTGGACACCACCAACCCCGACAATCTTTCCGGTGGTATAGCCGATGCCATGCGAGGCGCCGACGTCTTCATTGGCCTTGCCGCCGCCGACACTGTGAGCGCACAGATGGTCACCTCCATGGCCAAAGACCCCATCGTGTTCGCCATGGCCAACCCCATACCGGAGATCTGGCCCGACGTCGCCAAGGCCGCCGGAGCAGCCGTTGTAGGAACCGGCCGCAGCGACTTCCCCAACCAGGTCAACAACAGCCTGGTCTTCCCCGGCGTTTTCCGGGGAGCGCTGGACTCTCACGCCACCAGGGTGACCACGCGCATGAAACTGGCCGCGGCGACCGCGCTGGCAGCCCTGGTTGCCGAGCCCACGCCGGAGAACGTCCTGCCTTGGTCCCTAGACCGCAACGTAGCCGTGACCGTCGCCCAAGCAGTGTCCGGGGCGGTCTAGCCTCTTTCATGCCATCTCAGTCCTCGTCTCGTGTAACCGTGGAATCCCTGGACCGGTTCAGGGCCAATCTGCAGTCGTTGGTTGCTGAGAAGGCTAAAACCTTGCCCAATCTTCGCTACTGCGACCTGCGCATCGAGGTCCGAGAGGAGAAGGGGGCGGTGGCCGAAAACGGGGCCGAGAAGGGCAGTTTCGATGACTATGCCTTCGACTTTGGCGTCCGGGCAATCGCCGGGGGGCGCACCAGCTCATCCGGTTACTACGGCCGGGTACTGGGCACCACCGACCTTGACCGTCTGGAAGATGTGGTCTGGGATGGCATCAAGCAAGCCCACAACCGGGCCCGCGCCAGCGCCAGGCAGAAAACCCAAACACGAGGCCGCTATCCCCATCTGGGATCGAGTCTAACCCCAAGCGAACTTGCCACTGTGCCGGTCCGCCAAGACACTGTGCCCGCCACCTACACCACCGACCCACGGCAGGTCCCCTTGGCGGAGACGGTCGCCATGGCCACGGACGGATGCAAGGCGCTGCAGGGCCAGGGCAGCAACATCGTCTACTCAGCCTGCTCAGCATCTACTTTTCTGCTTCGGGAGTTGTTCCTCAGCTCCGACGGCGCGGACATCGACCAGAGTTTCGCCCAGACTGAGGGGTTCGCCATCGCGATCTGCTCGGGCGAACACGGGAACTTCGAATTGTACGACTTCACCGGCCACCAGCGGGGCTGGGAGGTCTTGACCGATGGCTACACCAGCGGCCCCATCGTCCTGCCCAACTTCATAGACTTCTGCAAGACGCTAGGCGCCGACGCAGTGGAAGTCGCCGCCGCGCCGCCCTTGAAACCGCCAGACAAAGAGGTCACGGTTGTCACCAACCCCCACTTCAATACATTGTTGGTCCACGAAGTGGTCGGCCATCCCTCGGAGTTAGACCGGGCTTTGAAGTATGAGACCGGATACGCCGGGCGGTCTTGGTTCTTGAAGGACATGCAAGACAACCAACTGGGCAAGCAAATCGCCTCGCCGCTGGTCACCGCCTACTCGGACCCGTCCATGGAGGGCTACGGTTCGTTCAGATACGACCACGAAGGCACCCCCGCCCGCCGAGCCTATATCCTGAGGGACGGCGTGCTGGAGGAGTTCCTGAACAACCGCCAGACGGCGGCCATCATGGGGGTCGCGCCCAACGGGTCGGCCCGCTCCACCGAGGCCCAATTGGTACCGCTGATCCGCATGACCAACACCATCTTCGGCGCCGGCCGGCAAGACCCCCAGAGCATCATCTCCGAGGTCGAGGACGGCTATTACATCGCGGGACACCGGACACCGTCCATCGCCGAGTCCCGGGAGAACTTCCGCATCACCGCGGTGAAGGTCTACGAGATCAAGAACGGGCAGTTGGGTCGGCTCTACCGGGACGGCGGCATCACGTCCGACAGCCGGGACTATTTCATGTCCATCGACGCCGTGGGGAACGACCTGCGGGTCAACCCAATTCCCAATTGCGGCAAGGGCCAGCCCATGCAAGCCAAGCGGATGAGCAACGGCGGGCCCACCATGCGCGGCATCGCCCGCCTGACCGGACCAGGGTAGCAAGGGGGCTTGGGGAACCATGACTGAAGCGCTGGTCGTCATCGGCATCGTCGCCCTGGTCTCCACCGGGTTGGTTGTTATCCTCATGTTCCGCTTGCTCAAGCAAGGCGGCTCCCGCAGCGAAGACAGTGCCCTCGGCCACCAGGTGGGCGAGATCCGCCAGGGCATGGACCGGGTGAACCGGGCCATCCAGGACCTGAACCTGGACCGGGTCAAACAGTCGGAGCGCCTCGAGACCATGTTAACCAGCCTGAACAGCAGCTCCTCGGCCCTCCGGGACATCCTGGCCAACACCCAGGTGCGCGGCCAATGGGGCGAGCGAATGGCCGAGGACGTCTTCCGACTCATCGGCTTCGTTGAAACTGTGAACTACACCAAGCAGACGACCGTTGCCGACGGCCATTCCCGGCCCGACTTCACCATATTGATGCCCGAGGGCAAGAAGCTGAACATGGACGCCAAGTTCCCGCTCACCAACTACATGAAATACGTGGAGGCGGAGTCGGAACAGGAAGCCCAGGAATACAGCCGGGCCTTCATCCGCGACGTGCGGGACCGGGCGCGGGAGGTTGTCGGCCGGGACTACATCAATCCGGACGACAACACCCTGGATTATGTGCTCGTTTTCATCCCCAATGAGCCCATGTACCACTACATCCAGCAACACGGGGCGGACGTGGTGGAGGAGGCGCTCCGCAACCGGGTGGTGCTCTGTTCGCCGATCAGTTTGTTCGCGATCCTAAGCATCATCCGCCATGCCTTGGACAACTTCGCAATCGAGCAGGCGTCCGACGAGATATTATCCGAACTAGCCGTCTTCGACCGGCAGTGGGGAAATTTCGTGGACCAGATGGAGACGGTGGGCAGGCGCATGGAATCCGCCCAGACCGCGTTCGAATCACTGAAAGGCACCCGGACCAGAGCGCTTGACCGGCCCTTGGGACGCATCCGGGACATACGCAAACGCCGCAACATTCCTGACGCCCTTGAAGACGGAGCAGACGAGGCCGATGATGTGATGTCATTACCCGAACCAGCAGATGAAACATAAACCAACGGCGGCGATCGACCAGCGCAACCACCCAAGGATGATGAGGATTTGATATCCGTATCCGATCTGCGCCGCGCCGTTAAGAACGCCCTGGCATTCGCCTCGTCACAACCCGATGTGACCGAGGTGGAGGTCTTTGCTTCGGCCGGGGCCAACCTGACAGTTAGGCTCAACTATACCTCCCACATTCCCAGTAACGGCGTGGAGGAACCAAAGTCCACCGAGGGCTACGGCCTGGGCATCCGGGCCACCTTCCGCACCCCAGACGGCATCAAGACCGGCTTCGGCAGCGAGCCCACCGACCTATCGGTTGATGGGGTGGAACGCGCATTGGACAAAGCCCGCGCCGGAGCGGTCTCCGACCCCGAATTCGTTTCGCTGCCCAAGCTGGACTCGCCCCAGCGCCCCGCCGGAAAAGCCGACATCGCGCTGGCCAACTACGACCCGGCATTGATGCGCATCGGCGGCAAGGGGCTGGTGGACGCCGGCTGGCGCATGATGGACCGGGCTTTGGACGCGTTCCAGTCGTCGGAAGACCTGATGGGCCTGGCCGGCTCGGCGGAGAGGATGCCTGAACTCGGCCTGATATTGGGCGGGGACGTGGTCATGCTCCGAGACCGGATGGCCATCGCGTCGACCCATATCCCCAGGGTGCAGACCGAACAGAACACGCTGGTTATGTCATTCGCCACCGCCATGATCGAAACCCAGTCCAGCAAGGGCAGCGGCTGGTCCGTGGGCAGCCGGCTCGGCGATTTCAACGGCGAAGCCGCCGGGGAAGCGGCGCGCAATGCCATCGCGTCAATGGACGGGGAGCGCATACCATCCGGCGATTACAACGTTATTCTGGGCCCCCAAGCAGTGGCCGAGATCCTGGAATGGGTGTTGATGCCGGGACTGTCCCTAGATATGTTCTACGCTGGGGCCTCGCCGTTCATGGGCAAGCTGGGCCAGGCGGTAGCCTCGGAAGACTTCAACCTTTATGACGACGGCGCGGCGCCCGGTCTGCCCAGTTCCAAGTCCATCACCGACGAAGGTCTGCCCACCGGGCGCACCGACCTGATCCGCGGCGGCCAGCTTTCGGGACTGCTGGCCGACTACTACAATTACCAACGCATCCTGAACGACCCCACAGGGCGGGAAAAACTGGGAGTCAACCCAGCCGACGCCCTGCAGAGCATCGCCCCGCGCAACGGGTTCCGGCCCGGCAACGGCGGCGGCCGCAACTTCGGCGCAATGCCCGGCGCGGTATCAAGCAACCTGGTGATTGAAGGGACCCGTGACCACACCCAGGAAGATCTGCTGCGGCTGGTGGGTGACGGGCTTTACATCGGCCGCATCTGGTACACCTACCCGGTGAACGGGACCACCAGCGGCGACTTCAGCGGCACGATAATCGGCGACTCCTACCTGATTAAAAACGGTCGGTTCGCCGCCCCACTGAAACCCAACACGGTCCGCATGAACGACAACGTCCTGCGGCTGATAAACAACACCACGGGCATCGCATCGCTGCGCCGCGCCACCGTGCGCTGGTCGTCGGACCAGGTGACCTGGGCCCCCGAGATCGCCGTGTCCGGTTTCGGACTGGAAGAGATTTCTGAGTACATGGAGAGTGTGTAAATGGCCATGACCGAGATCACATTCGAGAAGATGGACGGCGTAGGCATCATCACCATGAACCGCCCCGAGTCCCGGAACGCCCTGACTCTGAATATGGTCTCCGAGATGGGAGAGGCCATCGAAGCGTGTCAACGGCCTGATGTCCGTGCGGTCCTGCTCACGGGCGCCGGTGGAGGTTTTTGCTCCGGAGCCGACCTGAAGTTCGTGTTGGAGACTCTGGAAAACGATGATCCGAAAGGCCTGCAAGATTACATCACCACGCTGGCCAACGACCTACACCACAAGGTTATCATCGGACTGCGGCGTCTGGAAAAGCCGGTGGTCGCCGGCATCAATGGTGTGGCGGCGGGGGCCGGCTTCAGCCTGACCCTGGGCTGCGACATCCGGGTGGCGGCAAGAAGCGCCCGGTTCCTGATGGCCTACGCCAACATCGGAGCCACGGCCGACGGCGGGTCGACCTATCTGCTGCCGCGCCTGATCGGCGCGAGCCGGGCCATGGAGATGTACCTGGCCAGCCAGCCCACCAGCGCCCAGGCGGCCCTGGAGATGGGGTTGGTCAATCATGTGGTCGAGGACGACGCGCTGCACCAACACGCCATGGAAACAGCCGTCCGGCTGGCCAAGGGACCGACCGCCGCCTACGCGCGGGTAAAAGCATTGTTCGACAGCTCTTGGGAGCACGACCTTGCGACCCAACTGGACCTTGAGACCGCGGCCTTCGCAGATATCGCCCTGACTGACGATTTCCAAGAGGGAATCAAAGCTTTTACTGAGCGCAGGCAGGCGAGGTTCCAGGGTAAGTAGACCGCCCTTGCTCCAACAATCTACACACTAAATAATTTCGCGGGCAAATTAATGGGCACGGGTAGCGTCGCATGGCTGCGGACAGCCGCCTGAATAAATAGAAGCAGAATTTTAATGATTCGTTGTAGTATGTGCCCAACGAAATCAAAGGGTGCGTGGTTTGACTAGCAACGAGTCTTCCGACGCCGCCTACTCCAACTCCGCCACCGTTATCCCGTCGCCGCCCGGCCCTTCGCCGTTCTGGGCTGATATGACCAGGGGGTGGCCGCCCAGGTATTCCCGGATGGCTTGGCGCAGCGCTCCGGTGCCCTTTCCGTGGATGATGCGGACAGATGCGGCGCCGTCCAATGCGGCGTCGTTCAGCGCTTCGTCCACCCGGCTCAGGGCCTCGTCCACGCGAAGTCCGCGCAGGTCCAGGTCGGCGTTGGATGGCTTCCTGGGCGCACGGTTCAGGTAGACTCCCTGCTTGGCAGCCGCCGGGTGCCCCTCGGCCTGCCGCTCCAACTGGTACACCGGGATCTTGGCCCGCATGGTACCCAGAAGCACCTCAACCCGGTCCTGGCTGTCGGCCGCCGAGATGACTTCCACCGGCTGGGCGATGCCACGGATGTAAACCCGGTCGCCTTCTTTCAGTATCTGCTGCCACGGGACTCTTTCGACTTCAATGGGCGACCACGCCGCCGATTCCAGTTGGCGTTGGACCTCCCGGACCTCAGCGCGACTGGCCTGAATCTCCTGAATCGATTCGGTCTCGGCCCGGGCCCGCGCCTCGGCGTCTTGCCGCAACTCGTAGGCTTCCAAGGAACGTTCGGCCTTGGACAGCCGGTCCAATATCCCGGAGATGCGGCGCTGCAGTTCCTGACGCGATTCTTCCACCAAGTTGGCTTTGGCCGCTTCCACGTCGGCCAACTGAACGTCCAGCTCCCGCTGTCGGCGCACGGCTTCCGACCTGGCGGTCTCGGCTTCCTCGCGCAGTTCCTCCACCACGCGGCGCTCTTGCTGTAGTTCTTGCAGCAGCTCCTCGGTCGCCTGCTCCACTGGGGAGATGCCGCTGCGGGCGTCGTCGATCACCTCTTGAGGCACGCCCAGCCGGGCGGCGATGGTCAGGGCATAGCTCCGGCCCGGCAAGCCTAGGGTCAGGTGGTAGGTGGGCTCCAGGGTGGTTGGATCCAGGTCCACGCTGGCGTTGACCATGCCCGGCTGGTCTTGGACGAACCTGGCCACACCCCGGTGGTGAGTGGTGCCCACCACGAACGACCCGATCTTCTGGAAGTAACGCAGCACCGCGCTGGCCAGAGCCGAACCCTCTTCAGGATCGGTGCTGGTGCCGAGCTCGTCGACCAACACCAGGGAATGCACGGTAGCCCGGGACATGATCCCTTTCAGGTTGGAGATATGAGAGCTGAATGTCGACATCGATTGCTGGATGCTCTGCTGGTCGCCGATGTCCGCGTAGACGCCGTCGAAACGGGGGAAATGGGCCTCTTCGGCGGGCACATGCAGCCCGGCCTGGGCCATCATGGCCAGCAGACCCACCGTCTTCAGAGTCACGGTCTTGCCCCCGGCGTTGGGGCCGGTGATCAGCAACACTCCCTGGTCCCGGTCCAAGTCAACGCTCACGGGCACCACAGTGCCGGTGAGCAAGGGGTGGCGGGCCCGGACGAGTTTCAGGTGCCGGTCGGCTACTTCCTGGTCAGATACCCACGGAGGCACGGCGTTGATGGCGGCCGAGTGGCGGGCCTTGGCCATATCCAAGTCCAGTCTCGCAATCAGGTCCAGGGTCAGCAAAAGGTCTTCTCCGGACAGCCCCACCATGCCGGATAGCTGGCGCAGTATCCGCTCGACCTCTCTTTCCTCAGCCAGGCGCGCTTCCCGCCAGCGGTTGCCCATGTCGATGGCCGGCATGGGCTCGACGAATACGGTTGCGCCGCTGTCGGAGACGTCATGGACGATGCCTGGCACCCGGTAGCGCATCTCGGCCTTGATCAGCAGCACCATGCGGCCGTTGCGCTGGGTGATCAGCGGTTCTTGGACCAACTCCGCGCGCTGCAAGCGGCGTAGGTTGCGCTCCATGATCTCGTTCAGCCGGTTCTGGGCGTTGCGGGCCTCGCGGCGCAGGTTGTGCAGAACCGGGCTGGCGTTGTCCAACACCTCGCCCGCCGGACTGATGGCGCCGGAGATGGCCCGCTCCAGGTCGCCCAGCTCCGGGATGTTTTCCGAGATGCTGGTCAGCAACGGTATCTCTTCGTGGCGGCCCAGTTCCGTGCGGTCGTAACGGGCGGCGCGAAGCAATTCCCGAATTAAGAAAAGTTCCTCACCGCGCAGCAGTCCGCCCAGCAAAGCGCGCTGCAGCAACTCCCGGAAATCTTCCTCCGGCCCAAACTCCAGACCACCGCCCTGCTCCAGGTACTGCTTGGCCTCGGAGGTCTCCTGTTGACGGGTGGCGATCTCCAACAGGTCGCGGGTGGGAGTAAGCGCCCTGGCTCGTTCTCCGCCTACCACGGTCTTGGTATAAGCGGCGATCTGCTCCCGGACTTGGTCGAACTCCAATAGCGGCCCGGCAAAGCCGAAGCCGCCCAGGTCGCTGTCCCATGACGTAGGCCCGGTCCGGGTACTGAAATCGTGCCGGGTTGATACCGGCGGGTTGTCGGGATTCAGTTCAGCGTCACTCAATGTTCACCAATCCAAGGCCCAGACGCGGCTCTCATGCAGCGTGCTGCCCAGGTCGTCCAGGGTGTCGCGTTTCGGGTCACGGATATTCAGTCTTCGTTTCAGGGTGATGTCCTTGTATTCATCCAACCGCGGGCAGACCTTTAAGAAACCGTTCAGTGTGAACTTCTCCCCGCCCAGGATCACGTGGTCCAACTCGCTGGCCACCGGCTCAAATTGGGCCCGGATGGTCTCGCAGACCTTAACGTACAGCCGGCGCATCTGCCCTTCCCGGACGCGGGTATAACGGAGTTGGGATGTGCCGCCGGCGTGGTGCTTGCCTTTCACGTAGCGTGAGTCGGTCTTAGACGTGGCCAGGTCTCCGCCACGGTAGACCGCCACCGAGTAGCGGCCCAGGCGCACCAGCACCACGCCCACCGTGCGATGGGCGTCCAGCAGCGACCATAGCGGCCCCTCGTTCCAGGTGTCGAACCGGCTGCTCTCCGTCACCGGGAAGGGCGGCGCCATGACCAGCGCCCGGTCGCCGCCGCGAAAACAGACCAAGCCGCAGCCGCTCTCCTCAGGTGTCTTCCCCAACCGAGCCAGCCGCTCCCGCCATTCGGGCGATTCGGCAACCTCGCCAGGTTGCAGATATACAGTCGACACAGCATCATCTTCGGACGGCTTCCGCACGTTCAGAAGATTGTGCAGGCGCTCCTTGGTAAGCCAGTCTCCGTTGAGTCCGGCTGCAGGCGTGGCTGTTCTGTTTCTAGCTTCAGTCATGATCGCGCAAGAAAATTGTACCACTGCCGCCTCTTTCGCCGGAGCAGCCTCGGCCTTAGAATGGCCTCACAGATAGAGATATTGGAGAACCGATGGCTACGAATCAAACCATGCGCCAACGCCAGGCACGGGTGTTGGAGCGGTTGGACGAGGGGCATAAGACCCTCCACGCCTCCCTGGAGGGATTGGATCCGGCAGACGCATTCCTGGGATCCCGGTGGTCGGTCTGGGAGGTGCTGAACCACTTGGACACCGAGAAGTTCGTCGCGGCCCTGGAGGACATCGCCGCCGGCAAGATGGATATGCTGCCGCCCTTCAACAGCCGCGAGGAAAAGCTCAAAGAGGACGTTGCCCATCTGGACGAGAACTACCGGCGCTTCCGGGCGCTAGTTGAAGGCCTGACCGAAGAGCAGATGTCCCAGCCGGTAACCGCCCCCAACCCCGAGAATTTCTTTCCCGCGCTGACGCTGCTGGAGTTGGTGGAACGGTCGTCGGGCCACGAGTCCACCCACGCCCGTCAGATCGTCGAGACCCGCAAGTACGTGGAGGCGTTCAACGCCAAGGAGCGGGCCGTGACGTTCATCGTCTTGGACCCCGAACGTCCGTCCGAGTTGGGTGTCGCTGCCGTTGGCCTGCTGAAATACGCCGACTTTGTGGCCGGCGCTCCGGAAGCCCTGGATGCGGTCCGGAACGTGGCCGGAGCGCCGGAGCTGACGCTTACCGGCGAGAACACCGAAGAGGCGATGTCCAGGTTTGGCCGTGAATCCCGCGCCGGATTATGGGTCGTGGTCTGCACCATCGGCAGCCCGTCGGAGTCGCATGCGGAATTGCTACAAGCCGCGGGGAAGCATTGCGCCAAGGTGGTGATACAGCAAGCAGCGAATTAGCTTCGGAAATTTGCCCCGCCCTACCAGTTTTGCTACACTGTCGCGTAACTTCAGGCTGGGCTAAAAATGAGCCTGGCCGGGCAATCAAAATGCAACAGACCCCAGAGAGGAGCCACCATGATTTACGAAGTGCGTACCTATACCCTGAAACCCGGCAGCGTCCCCGAATTCGAGAAGAATTTCGGCGAAGCCCTGCCCTACCGCGAGAAATACTCCAAGCTAGGGGCTTTCTGGCACACCGATATCGGCCCGTTGAACCAGGTGATCCACGTCTGGCCCTACGAGAGCACGGAAGAGCGCGACAGCATCCGAGCCGAGGCCGCCAAGGACGACCACTGGCCGCCGCCGAACGACCCCGACATGTACGTCAGCATGAACTCGGAGATCTTCATCCCGGCGCCTTTCATGCGCCCCCTGGGTGGAGACCAGGCGTTGGGCAAGATCTATGAGATGCGTTCCTACACCTACAAGGTCGGCACTATGGGCAAGGTCATCGACATCTGGGCCGATGCCGTCCCCTACCGGGAGGAGCATTCCCCCTTGGCCGCCGCGATGTACACCGAGGTCGGCGGACTAAACAAGTGGGTCCACATCTGGCCCTACGAAGACCTTGAACAGCGGAACACCATCCGCGCCGAAGCCTCCAAGAGCCCCCACTGGCCGCCGCCAACCCGGGAGTTCCTGGTAAACCAAGAGAACAAGATAATGGTCCCCGCGTCCTTCTCGCCGATGCACTGAGCGGCGCAGGCGCCTTTTATTCGGACGAGTGGCACCGTGATCTGGGAGGAGGCTTTGCTGGTGTATTCGGCAGGGCCTCCTTCGTAGTTTGGACTCCCCGGGATCGACGGAATGCCGTAGGGGCAGGTTTCCAACCCGCCCGGCCTGTCGTAAACCAGGTCCGTTCAAATCGCCACGGCTGATGTCCAGTGGAGGTTTGGGGCCGGTACAATGGTCCGAATCTAGGACGAAATTGGCCGTTGAATAAGGCAGGTTAGAAACCTGCCCCTACGTACCAAGAATCGCGTGCCGATAGATCTTAGGGTCTGGATTCCGTCCTTCCACGAAGGATAGAATGCTGGTGGAGCAGAGATTTTATGAACAAAATCGACGAACAGTTGGAGCTGCTGGTTACGGCCAACCGGATCTTGGCGCGGGAGGGCGTGGTTGACGCCTATGGTCACGTTAGCATCCGCCACCCTGAGCGGCCCGACCGGTACATCCTGTCCCAGTCGCGGGCCCCTGATCTGGTGGAACTCTCTGACCTCATGGAGTACACCCTGGAGGGCGACCCCGTGGACCAGCAGGGACGCTCCATGTACACCGAGCGGCCGATCCACGGCGGCATCTACCAAGCCCGGGAAGATGTGATGGCCATCGTACATAACCACTCGCCGACCGTCATCCCCTTCAGCGTGACCGATACACCGCTGCGGCCAATGTTTCACCTGGGAGCGATAATCGGGTCCGAACTGCCGGTCTGGGACATACGCGACAACTTCCAAGACACCAACATGCTAGTCACCAACATGGAACAGGGCCGGGACCTGGCCGCCTGCTTGGGCGGCCGCCGGGTCTCGCTGATGCGCGGCCACGGCTGCGTGATCGCCGGCCAGACCATTCGCGAAGTGGTGATGGCCTCGGTCTACCTCCAGGTCAATGCCGGACTCTTGTTGCAGTCGCTGCAACTGGGCGAGGTCAAATACCTGTCTCCCGGCGAGATCGAGATGATGTCGGACAGCCAGATGCGTCTCACCGGTCAAGAGCGGGCCTGGGAGTACTGGGCCAACCGCGCCGGCCGGGGTTGATCATGAATATCCAGCCCGAGCCGGAGATCGTCGAAGAGATCAAAGCCGCCAACCAGCGGTTCTACGACGCGTTCTCCGACCTGGACATCGACGTCATGGACCGCGTCTGGGAGAACTCCAACCGGGCCATGTGCGTGCACCCCGGGTGGCCGCCCCTGATCGGCTGGGAAGATATACGTCAGAGCTGGGACCGCATCTTCCAGAACACGGCACTGATGCAGTTCCAAGTCCGCTACTTGAACGTGGTCGTCCAGGGAGAATTCGGCTGCGTCACCTGCGTTGAAGGCATCACCAGCGTGGTGCAGGGACAGGCCACCAACTTCAGCACCTACGCCACCAACATCTTCGCCCGCTACGAAGACGGCTGGCGCATGGTCGCCCACCACGCCTCTCAGGGCGGCTGAGCCAGGCTCTTCCCTCTCCTCTGTCCTAACCCGCGCGCCTTTCCCACGGTTTCTCCCCGCCACCTGATAAAATAGATTCGCTGTCCGGCCGCTCGCCTGGCGGCGCCCCTCTGACTGCCCCACAGACATCAGAAAGGACACCCATAATGGCTACAGAATCACCGTCGTTGACAAAGACGGATAAGAACCTTTGGTCGGCCATCGTCGCGGAGGCTTTGGCCTACTTGAAATATAACGCCTACGCCCACCGCGCCTTGGAAGAGGGCCACCCGGAAGTCGCCCAGGTCTTCCAGGAAGTTGCCGGCGCCGAGACGATCCACGGGATGAACCACCTACGGGTCTCGGGCTCACTGCACACCACGTCGGTCAACCTGCGCACGGTGACCGAGGGCGAGTCGAAAGAATACAGCACCATGTACCCCAAAATGATCCAAGACGCCTTGGACGAAGGCCGGCAGGACGCCGCCGATTCCTTCGCTTTGGCCATGGACCGGGAACGCCACCACCTAGAGGTGTTCACCAACGCTCTTGAACTGTTGGATGCCAAGATCGCCGCCATCGCCGCCGCCGGCCAGCCGGCTGCTGTAGCTACGGGCCAAATTCCGGCTACAGGGCAGGTTGGAGCCCCCGGCAGCCTACTTCAGGTCGAGACCGATGGCATGACCATGGCGGACTATGTCAACGCGGCCACCGAGATTGACCGGGAGCGGTGGCGGGTCGCCCGCTTGGGCCGCCTACGCGAGGTGGTGTTCGGCGCCCAAGACGGGCTTTTAAGCACCGTTGCTTTGGTCACCGGCGTCGCCGTGGCCGTGGAGAACCAGACCACGGTCCTGGTCGCCGGCCTGGCCGCCGCGCTTCCGGGGATGCTGTCGATGGCCACCGGAGCATTCTTGGGCTCGCGCGCCGAGCAGGACGTGCAGCGGGCGGAGATCGCCAGAGAAGCACAGGAACTGGAGGACAATCCGGCGGAAGAGTTGGCCGAGCTGGTGGTCCTTTACCAGCGGGAGGGCAAGACCTACCAGGAAGCCCGGCATCTGGCCGACGAGATCGCCGAAGACAAAGAGCTGTGGCTGCGCACCTTGGTGGAGAAGGAACTGGGCATCAGCCCCGACGACACAAGCAGCCCAATGAAAGACGCTCTGACGATGGGCGTGGCGTTCATATTGGCGGCCTTCGTACCCATCATGCCCCACTTCTTCATGGAGGGCGGAGCGGCCATCAGCGTCTCAATCGCAGCCGCGCTCACCGGACTGTTCATCCTCGGCGTCGGCAAGGGCCGGCTGGTGCAACGATCGCCGTTAATGCAGGGGTTGGAGATCCTGATCATCGGGGCGATATCCGCGGGTATCGGGTTTGGGCTGGGAGGTTTGATTCCCAGGTTGATCGACTTGGGGTAGGCTGCTGTTTACGTGCAAAATACAACAAGCTGATAACAAATCCATTCGTCCTGAGCCTGCCGAAGGATGCGCATAAGTCAGGCTTGTTGTGGAGACCAATCTTGGCCCAAGCGGTGGTTCGACAAGCTCACCATGAGCGCATGGGCTGGAGGGTTAACAAGGAATTGGTCTACGAGAACCGGCGGCCCTCACCCTAACCCTCTCCCGGCGCGGGAGAGGGAATTTTTGGCTCGTTGAGTTAGTGACTAGCCGTTGGTGCGGGAGAGGATGGCCCGGGCGGCGGCTATGAAGTCGACTGGGTTGTCGCCCTGGACCAGATGTCCGGCGTTCTGGATCGTCTCGGTGGTGCAATCGGTCATCACTTGCCCCATCTTGGCCAGAGTTTCCTCGGCGAAGATGTCGCTGCGGCTGCCCCGTACCACCAGAGACGGGCAGTCCACGGCTTGGACGCACTCCCACAGCTTCTCGGTGGTCCAGTTCGGGTCGTCTCCGCTGCGCGTCCGGTTGCGGGTCTCCGGGTCCCATTTCCAGGACCATTTGCCGTCTGGCGTCTGGCGGATGCTGTATTTCAGGGCGCCCAAGACCTGCTCTTCGGTCCGCCCGGTGTACTCTTTGACCCGGTCGGCGAACTCTTGGAAGCTGTCCAGATTGTTGGGCAATTCGCGGAAATCGCGGATTCGGTCCTGGCCGCGGCGTTGGGTCTCGGGGCCAGTGTCCACGATGGTCAGCGACCGCAACATTCCCGGATGACGCGACGCCCAGATGAAGCTGTTTCGCCCGCCCATGGAATGACCCATGAGGTTGAAGTCATTCAAGCCGAGGACCTCAACGACGCCGTCGATGTCCGCCTGCATGGAGTCCAGAGAGTAAACGCCGTCGGCAGCCCAGTCGGTGTCGCCGTGGCCACGCTGGTCCACCGCGATGACATGGTAGTCCGGAGATAAGGCCAAGCTGACGAAGTCCCAACTGTGGGCTTGCTGGGAAACACCGTGGAGCATGACCAGGGTGGGGTTAGCGGGATCGCCCCACTCCAAGTAATGGAAATTCAGTCCGTTGGCCTTGACCGTGCGGTCTACAGGCTCATTCTCGTCAGTGAAGGGCACCCCCATGCCTCGCGCCGCTTCGTGCAAGGTCAGCCCCATTGAATGAGACGCCATATATTCTCCTCTCCGGTCAAAGTCCAAAACCATGATAAACCGAGTGTCAACATTATTGGGCGGGCGGCTCCGGCGCAGCCGTGGCATTCACATTCCAATTGGCTGATGCTATTATTAGACGGTTGCGATTCAGCATCTCCCGGAGCGATTCCACGAGCGCCGTTCCTGCTGGGAATCGCCTCGCACAATCATAAGCGGCATAAAACCACCGGAGACCATCGTCCCATGACCACCAACGCAGTCGAGATCGAATTAGACCCCAGAGAACTTATGGGCAAAAAGGTCGGGCGCTTGCGCCGGGCCGGCATCGTGCCCGTACACCTATACGGCCCGGGTATGGAGCCGCGGGCATTGCAATGCAACACCTCCCAGTTGATTCGGGTGCTGGCCAAGGCGGGCGGCGCAACGCCCATCCACATCACCATCCAGGGCGAGTCAGGCACTCATCTGGCCTTCGCCAGAGAGATTCAGTGGGATCCCAAGCGTGACGATCTGTTGCACGTAGACCTCTTGGCCGCAGACATCAGCAGGCCGGTGACCGCCCAGGTCCCCATCATATTGGTCGGCGAGTCAGCTGGGGCCCGCACAGTCAGCGGTACCGTAATGCATCAGCTTCGCACAGTTGATATCCAGGCCCTGCCTCTGGAGATGCCCAGCCAGATCGAGTTGGACATATCGGTGATGGAAGAGCCTGATTCGGTGATTCGCGTCTCCGACCTAGCCATCCCCGAAAATGCCACACTACTCTCCGATGTCGAAGACCTCGTAGTCCGGATCGAGCTCCCCAGAGTCGAAGTGGAAGCTGCGGTTGGGGTCGAAGAAGGCTTGGAGGAAGGCGAAGCCGGCGAAGATGGCGGCGGAGCGGACGCCTCCGAGGAGTAATCTCCGAAGCCAAGCCGTTCTGCAACCTTTCCAGGATATCCGCGGGCTTTGAAGAAAAGAACGCCGGAGGAGCGAGCCCCCAAAGGGTAAGCGGCCTCCGGCGGTTGTTTTGGAGACAGGAAATGTTCCTAACCTACATCGGAGAATCGGGGGTAACCGGCGACACCGTTACCGACCCTGCCCAGCCGCACCAGGTCTATACCGGATTGTTCGTGCATGAAAGCCAGTCCATCTCGATCAACGGCGAGTTCAACGCCCTTTGCCGCCGCCATTTCGGCGCCCCTCTAGGCCAGGAAGACGCCCCCGCCGTGATGCGGCCGGCAGACGTGTTCCAGGGTCTGGGCTACTTCTCAAGCTGGCCGAGGTTGAAGCGAAACGAACTGATCCAAGACTGCCTGGGAATCATGGTCCGGCGCGAGACCCCGGTGGTTACCTCCTACATAAACAAGCAACAGTTCGTTGATGCCAAAGCGACTGGCAACAACGACTATCTAGCGCCATGGGAGACTCCAACAGGACCGCTGGTCAATAAGTTCTTCTTCGCCGTAACAATGTTCCTAGACGAACTCAACATGTCCTCCATGTCCGAAGACCAGATCATGTCCGGCGCGATGCCCGTCACCAACCACTCCCTGATCGTCGCCCAGAACGGGGCCTCGATGAAACCCCGGTTCATGGGAGAATTCCTGCGTTCCGACGAAGGGATCGACGCCACGGGCCTGATCGACGACATCTGCTTCGTGGACCAGGAAAACTCGGTGGGCAGCCAATTATCCAACCTGGTCGCGTATCTGGTCCGCCGCTGGCTGCAGAACCCGGAGCGCCCCCACCCCTACTTCGACGGTCTTCGCGACAACAAAGTGATCCAAGTCATCTACCCGGTCACGGTCTAAGCGAAATACGTGCACCTACGCCCGCTGTAACCGGGCCTCGAACCACGCCTATTTCTGCTGGCGGTTCCTTTACAAGGAATGGGCCCGGCATTACAATCGCTAGTCAGAAGAGACGACGCATTTCGCAGTTTTCTCTCGCTTTTTCACCAGATTAATTCGACTTAACTGGCCCAGGACTCTTAGAGAAAATGGCTGACCGCGAAGACACACTGCTGGAGAACCGGGCCGCCAAGCTCGCACGCATCCGCGAGGGTGGACTGGACCCCTATCCGGCTCGATTCCACCGCTCCTTTGACACCGCCACCGCGACCTCACTATTCGAGGAACTGGAGCAGAACGACCCACCCGATGAGAAGCTTCAGAACGTCACCCTAGCCGGGCGAATCACCTCGATCAGGGACATGGGCAAGGCCGCGTTTCTAGACCTCCAAGACGCCTCCGGCGTGATCCAGGCGCTCCTCCGCCAGAACAACCTGAAAGACGGCTTCGACCTGCTCAAGAACCTGGACATCGGCGACCATTTGGGCGTCCGGGGCAACCTGATTCGGACACGCACCGGGCAGGTGACGATCGACGCCATGGAACTGACGGTCACCGCCAAGGTCATGCGCCCGCTGCCCGAGAAGTGGCACGGGCTGAAAGATGTCGAAACCCGTTACCGGCAGCGCTACCTGGACCTGATCGCCAACCAGGACGAGGTCATGCCGGTGTTCGTCCTGCGTAGCAAGGTGGTCCGCGGCATACGCCGGTTCCTGGACGACCGCGGCTTCCTGGAAGTGGACACACCCATCCTGGTGCCGGTGGCCGCCGGGGCACACGCCAAGCCCTTCGTCACCCACCACAACGCCCTGGACCAGCAGCTCTATCTGCGCATCGCCACCGAACTCTACCTGAAGCGGCTGATCATCGGCGGCTTCGACAAGGTGTATGAGATCGGCCGGGTATTTCGAAACGAGGGCATCGACCAGGACCACAACCCCGAGTTCACCCTGCTGGAGAGCTACGAGGCCTACGCCGATTACAACGACGTTATGGAGATGGTCGAGCAGATGGTCTCCACCATCGCAATCGAGGTGAACGGCTCAACCAAGGTGACGATTGGAGACCAGGTCATCGACTTCGCGCCGCCCTGGCAGCGGGTGAGCCTGCGGGAAGAACTTGAAAAACGCAGCGGCATCGACCTGGAGTCTTTCGATGACGACGCCCTGCGCCAGAAGGCCGGCGAGATGGGCATCGACACCAAAGTCCTGGAGAGCCGTGGCCGCTTGATCGACAAGTTGCTTTCCACTTTTGTGGAGCCACATTTGATCCAGCCGACCTTCGTGCTGGACTATCCAGAAGAGATGTCTCCTTTGGCCAAGGCCAAGCCAGATGCCCCAGGATACGTGGAGCGTTTCGAAGCCTTTGCCTTTGGCATGGAGATCGCCAACTCCTACAGCGAACTCAACGACCCCAAGGTCCAGCGGGAGCGGTTCGAGGCCCAGGAGCAGATACAGGCGCTCTACGAGAACGAAGACGTTGACCGCCAAGACGACGACTTCCTTACCGCCATGGAGTACGGCATGCCCCCCACGGGTGGCCTAGGCATCGGCATCGACCGGCTGGTGATGCTCCTAGCCGGGCAGCGGTCGATCCGCGATGTCTTGTTATTCCCCCAGATGCGTACCCAACAGGGCGGTCCAACCACCGAAAATATCGAGGATGACGGCAAAGAGTAACCCGCACTCCAAAGTAACAAATGCTATCCATCGAACACATAAGAGAACACCCAGATGAGGTGCGCCGCGCCCTTCAGACAAGGGGCGAAGAAGACTCGATCACTGAAGTCCTGGAGCTGGACTCCCAGATTCGCGCCGCCATCACCCAGCGCGACGACCTGAACGCCGAACGGAACCGGGTCAGCAAGGAGGTCGGGCAGGCACGCTCCCAGGGACAGGAAGCCTCTGAAGAGGTGCGGGCCCAGATGCGGCAGATCGGCGACCAGGCCGACGCCCTGAATGAGCAAACCAAGGTGCTGGGGGACAAGCTCGGCGGACTCATGCTGACCCTTCCCAACCTGCCCCAAGACGACGTGCCGGTGGGCGAAGACGAAACTGGCAGCGTCATCGTCCGCCAGAACGGCGAGCCACCGGTCTTGGATTTCTCCCCCAAGCCCCATTGGGAACTGGGCGAAGAACTGGGCATCATCGACTTCGAGCGGGGCACCAAGCTGGCTGGAAGCCGGTTCTACACCATGCTGGGCTACGGCCCCAAGCTGGAAAGGGCGCTCATCGCCTGGATGCTGGATCTCCACAGCAACGAGCACGGCTACACGGAGGTTTCCGTTCCAGCGGTGGTCAAACGCGAGATCATGGAAGGCTCCGGCAACCTGCCCAAGTTCGCCGACAACCTTTACCACGACGATGAAGACGACCTCTGGCTGATACCCACCGCCGAGGTGCCGATCACCAACCTCTACCGGGACGAGATCATCCCGGCCAACACCCTGCCGCTGAAGTACGTGGCCCAGACTCCGTGCTTCCGCCGCGAGAAGGCGTCGGCGGGCCGGGACACCAGAGGCATCAAGCGGGTGCACCAGTTCAACAAGGTTGAGATGTATCAGTTCGTGGAACCCGAGACTTCCAACCAGGAATTGGAAAACCTGGTGGACGACGCCGAGGATGTCTGCCGCAAGCTAGGCTTCACCTACCGGGTACTGCAACTCTGCACAGGCGACATGGGCTTCGCATCGTCAAAGACCTACGACATCGAGGTCTGGGCCGCGGGCTGCGAGGAATGGCTAGAGGTCAGTTCTTGCTCCAACTGCACCGACTTCCAAGCCCGCCGTTCCAACATCCGGTACCGGGCTGAAGATGGCGGACGTCCCCGGCTGCCCCACACCCTTAACGGCTCCGGCTTGGCCCTACCCAGAGTCATCATCGCCATATTGGAGAACTACCAACAGCCCGACGGCTCGGTGGTCATTCCAGAGGTCTTAAGGCCGTACACCGGGTTCGACGTTATTCCGGCAAAGAAGGCCGACAACTAGCGGCTTTCAGCTTAATTCGGAGGCGTGAAAATGGCTGGAAAAATCAGTTGGGGAATCTCTATCCCCCAGGTGTTCTTCGACGGACCCATCGACATGCCGTTGATCGAGAAGTGGTCGAAGCGGGCTGAGGCGCTGGGATTCGAGAGCCTTTGGACGCAAGAAGCCATCACCGGAGCGGTGCCTATCTTGGAGCCGGTGACCTTGCTGTCTTACCTGGCGGCCATCACGGAGAACGTCCGATTGGGCACATCGGTGATCGTGGCGCCCCTGCGCAACCCCATCCAATTGGCGAAGAGCCTAGGCAGCCTGGACCATCTGAGCGGGGGCCGGCTGATCGCCGGGCTGGGTCTGGGAGGCAACGCCAACGACATATCTCCCTTCGGCATCTCGGCGGAGAAACGGGTGCGCCGGTTCACCGAGATCATCGGCGTGATGAAGGCGCTTTGGACGCAACCCGAAGCCCATTTTCAAGGCGAGTTCTGGCAGCTCGACGGTCTCAAGATGGAGCCCAAGCCCCTTCAGAAGCCCCATCCTCCAATCTGGTTAGGGGCCAGGCACACCAACGCCCTGAGACGGGCGGTTAAGCACGGCGACGGCTGGATGGGCGCCGGCTCGTCCACCACCGAAAGTTTCGTTACGGCCGTAGATCAGACCAAAATGTACTTGGAGGAAGCCGGCCGCGACCCCGGGTCGTTCACCATCTCCAAGCGGGTCTACATCGCGGTGGATAATGACGAAAACCGGGCGGAAGGCCGCCTCAGGGAATGGTTCGGCAAGCGGTACGGCAACGCCGACATGGCCTCCCAGGTGTCGGTCTGGGGCTCCACTGCAAAAGTCACGGAAGAACTGGCCAAGGTCACAGGCGCCGGAGCGGAGATGGTCCTGCTCAACCCTGCGTTCGACGACATGGAGCACCTGGACGCCCTGGCGGAAGAGGTGATTCCGCATATCTAGACCGGACTGCTCTACAGGTATCTGCTTAGGGGTGCCCAGATGCATCTGGGCACCCCTAAGCACGCCAGCAAGCCCCCTCCACCACATCCCCGTCTGCTTTGAGAAAACCGTGGCGTTCCCACGATCGACCTCTTGGCTTCCGGTTATATAGCTTCGCGGCTGGCTTTAGTCTTCCGACGGCTCGAAGATATAGAGACCGGAAAATATTCAGATCCCGGTATATCCGTCGGCCTCCCTTCAAAAATAGACTGATGTCCAGATAGGGGAATTACCTTCATGCCCCTGCCGAACCACAACACCCTAGCCCGATGAAAGCAATCATTGCAGCTATTGCAAAGGTCCTCGCCTCAAGCCGCAACGATGATCTGACAATGGAACGGGCGGTATACGCCGAGATTGGCCGGATCGTTGGGATCCCGTTCGGCGTCGCGAACGTGTACGAAAGGTTCGCCGACCAGGTAGCGAAGATCATTCCATTCGAACTGATCTCGATCGCCCACCTGGATTGGGAACGAGACCAGATCAAAGTCATGTACGGGATCGGTCTGGAGACATTGGGTCTATCCATGGGAGACACGATCTCCTTGAAAGACTCTATCGTTGCCGAGATAGCCCACGCGAAAAAAGCGATCCGAACCGACGGACTCCGGTATACAGGACCATTGGGCCGGTCTTTGGGCGCCTCTGGGCTAACGTCCCGCATCGCGACGCCTTTGATCGCCAACGACAAAGTAGTTGGGACTCTGCATCTAGCCTCCAGGATTCCAGACGCCTACGGTGATCTTGAATTGGCCCGGCTGGAGATCGTCGGGAATCAGATCGCCGGTGCGATAGCCAGCGAGATATCGGTCCAGAAAGAACGAGACCGGGCCAGGCAGTTGGAGTCGCTTTACTCCATAGCGGCCGTGATCGCTCAACCGTTGAGTTTCAAAGACAAGGCCCAGATGATCGTTGATAGGTTGGCCTCGATCACCGACGCGGACTATGTGGCCCTCAGACGGGTAGGAGAAATACCAGATGATTTGGAGCTCGTTGCTTCGTCCAATTCTGGGTCGCTTAAATTTGCGGCGACGATACATATTCCAAACGCGACATTCCTAACCCGCGAATCGTTCATCACTGGCGAACGGTTCATGATTAACGATTACGGAGTCCATCCTGGAGCTCAGCAAGATCTAGTGGCTGGGGGAGTGCAATCCATGTACTTCGTGCCCATAAAGTCAGGGAACCGTGCGCTTGGGTCAATCAGTGTGGCATCGAATTCCCCCAATCACTTCCATGATAATCATGATGGTCTGATTCGGGCGTTCTCCAACGAGATATTGTCCCTTTTAAATTCTGCCGAGCAGGAGGAGAAGCTTCTTAAGTCCCAAGAATCAGCCCTAGAGAGCGAGCGTCAAAATACACGGGTCCGTGATGGGCTTTACCGAGTTTCTCGAATCTTCGCAGAAGTCGGCGATTTTAACGGTAAGGCGAAAGCAGCTTTGGAAATACTCTTAAATCTCGCCTCCGCCGATTGGGCAACCCTCAGAGTCATCAAAGAATCCGAACCTGGCTTTCACCTAGCAGCAGCAGCCGGTCTCGCTGCAACCGCGTCTCCGCCGATCGCCCTGATCGCGGTAGACCGAATCGCCAAAGACAAGGCGTTCACCGAAGGCGCGTTGACCGTCATCGACGATTACGCTGCTTGGCCCAACGCGACCCAATATATGATTGACATCGGTATGGAATCTCTAGTGTTTCTGCCGATCACCATGAATGAAAGAGTCGTGGGCGTCGTTTCGGTGGTCTCCAAGAAGAAAAGCGGGTTCGGCCAAAAGTCGGTAGATCTCTTGGCCTCCGTCGCGGACGGACTCGGTAACCTTCTCGAGATATCTATCCTCCAAGACAAGTCCGACATCGCCCATAAAGAATCGCAGCGATTGTCGGAAGAGTTGTCTCGATCCAACCAAATATTGGAGGACGGCATAATCACCAGGACCCAAGAACTGGAGACCGCAAGACAATTAGCGTTCAGAGGGGAAAAGCTGGCGGTGATCGGACAGCTATCAGCGGGCATGGCCCACGACCTTCGCAATCCCCTTGGCGCCATCAGAAACGTCACCTATCTGTTGAAGAATGAATTGGTCACCAAGGGTGTTTTTGAGGGCAACGCCAAACTCAACACTTGCATCGAGATTATCGACAACCAGGTTAATAAGTCCAATCAGAGCATCACCGACCTGATGGACTTCGCCAAGCTGAAAGAAGCCACGTTGGTGGAGACAAACCTGGATGTAGTGCTAGCGCAGGCATTGGAAACCTTGTCCCAGCGTGATGACATCGATCTCTTGAAGAACATCGAGCCCAATATTCAACCGGTCATGGCCGACGGAGAACAACTGCAGCGCGTCTTCGTGAACCTGGCCAACAATGCCCAAGAGGCGATGCCTGACGGTGGTAGTTTGACCATCGCAGCTAAGAACGTAAACGGCACGGTTCAAATAACATTCTCAGACACCGGAGACGGCATCAGCCAAGAAAACTTGGAAAAGATCTTTGACCCCCTATTCACGACCAAGGTCAAGGGTACCGGCATGGGGCTGGCGGTCTGCCTGGAGATCGTGGAAGGGCATGCTGGGACGATCAGTGTCCACCGGAACGCGGAGCCGCCCGGAGGCACTACATTCGATGTCAGAATTCCCGCATACAATTAGATTCAAGGAGCATTTATACATGACGCACAAAATCATGGTTGTGGACGACGACACTGACCTTAGGATCACCCTTCAAGAGATTCTGATCGGCAAAGGCCGGGAAGTCCTCGCCGCCAAAGACGGGTTCCAAGCGATAGAGTTGGCTTCCGAAGGCAATATTGACTTGATTTTCATGGACATCCGGATGCCGGGTATGGACGGGGTAGAGACGTTCTTAAAGATCAAGGAGATCCTGCCTAACTGTACCGTGGTTATGATGACGGGCTATGCCGTGGAATCTCTGATCGAACGGGCCCTTTCCGAAGGCGCGAAGGCCTGCCTCAACAAGCCTGTGTCCATTGACGAAATATTGGAGATCGTCGACGCATTTATGCCCGAATTACCCATTGCACACCGGATCATGGTCGTGGATGACGACGCCGACCTTAGGACCACTCTTCAAGAGATCTTGATCGACAAGGGGCGGGAAGTCCTCGCCGCCGAAGACGGGTTCCAGGCGATAGAATTTGCTTCCGACGGCAATATCGACCTGATATTCATGGACATCCGCATGCCAGGCATGGATGGAGTGGAAGCTTTCTTGAAGATCAAGCAGATACTGCCTGACTGCATCGTGGTGATGATGACCGGAAACGCGGCGGAACCCCTGATCGAACAAGCCCTGTCCGAGGGCGCAAAAACCTGCTTGGGCAAACCTGTGTCCATCGAAGAAATATTGGAGATCGTCGAAGAAACCATGCCCGCATAAGGTGTGTCGTAACATCTGCGGTCCCGAGCGGCGTCTGGTCTGATCACACCGGGCCACCGCCCTTCCCCAACCGGCCTCCTTGAACTAGAATGTCCCTCAATCAAACTCGAGGCTCAGGCTAAAAGGGGGAAATGATGTCGGGAATATGGCCGGGTGAGACGCAGTGCGTGGTGCTTCTGGGATTCGACGTGGACGGCGTGTCTTCGTGGTTGAACCGCGATCCCAGCTACGCAGACCACCCCAGCTTGATGTCCATGGCCGAATACGGTCCCTCGGTCGCCACGCCCCGAATCCTGGACATGCTAGATGCCCACGGCATCCCCGCCAGCTTCTACGTGCCGGGTTATGTGGCGGAGACCCACGAAGACATGGTCCGCGAGATAGCTCGGCGGGGCCACGAAGTAGCGCACCACGGCTACATGCACGAGCCGCCGTCGTCACTCACCCGTGAGCGAGAGATCGAAGTGATCGAGTCCGGCATCCGCATCCTGAGCGGCATCACCGGGGAGGCCCCCCTGGGCTACCGTTCCCCCAGTTGGGAACTGAGCGAGCACTCGTTGGAGATATTGACTGATCACGGTTTCATCTACGACAGCAGCCTGATGGGGGACGACGCGCCCTATATCGTCGATTCTCCGGCCAACGGCAAGACCATCGTTGAACTGCCCATCCACTGGTTGCTGGACGACGCACCCAATTTCGTCTACGCGCCGGTGGCCAACCGGCTGGGACCCATGCGCAACCCCGACGAAGTCTACGGCACCTGGGCCGCCGAGTTCGAAGGACTCTACCGCTACGGCCGGGCCTTCACCCTGACCATGCACCCCCAATACATCGGCCGGCCGGGCCGGTTGCTGATGCTGGAACGCCTGATAGAGCACATAAAGTCCTTCCCCAACGTGGAGTTCATGCGGGCCATCGACGTAGCCAAGCTGTGGCTTTAGAGGCGGCAATACCGCGTTTCCGCTCATCCTGAGCTTCGACCCGGGTCGAGAGTCACCCCGATGCATCGGGGGACCTGTCGAAGGACCCTCAGCGGAAATCAGGTTCGACGAAAGCAAGGTTTCTAGAATCCCTTGCCAACACTCCGCATCAGACTTAACATGTGCGCATATTCCCCTTTGCCAGCGACTGTAGGAGATGATTATGCCTAAGGTACACGACCGCGGCGGTTGGCCCAATGACGACCCCGTTGACCATTCCGAGCACGAGATGGAGGAATGGGAACGCCAGGTTGACGCGCTGAACGGTGTGCTGGGCGACAAGGGACTCAAGAACACCGACCAGTTGCGCAGGGCCATCGAGAGCCTGGACCTGGCCACCTACGAGTCGTTGGCCTACTACGAGAAGTGGACAGCCGCCATGGAGATGCTGTTGGTGGAGCAGGGCGTCATGACCACCGCAGAGATCGACGCCAAGGTAACCGCCCTGAAGCAGGAACAGAGTTAACCATGGCCGGCGACGCGGCAGCAAGGTTCAAGGTCGGCGACCAGGTCCGCATCAGGGTGGGCGTGCCGCCGACCCATTTCCGAACGCCGGAATACGTCCAGGGCAAACAGGGCAAGGTCGACACGCTATGGGGCGCGTACCCAAACCCAGAGTCCCTGGCCTATGGCGGCGACGGCCTCCCTGCACAACCGCTGTACCAGATCGAATTCGCCCAGACCGACCTATGGCGCGACTACAAAGGGTCGGTCAGCGATAAGCTACTCATAGACATCTACGAAAACTGGTTGGAAACCATCTAGTCCCCCATCGGGGCAGGAGAGGACCCAATGGCCGAGAACGGACACCACGACGGACACGGGCACGGCGACAACGCAGAGTACTATGCCCTGCGGGCTGCCGCGATGCAGGCGCTATTGATCGAGAAAGGCGTCTGCACGCTGGAGGACATCTTGACCATGGCCGACAAGATCGACTCCCGCTCGCCGAAAGACGGCGCCAAGATTCTGGCCCACGCCTGGGTAGACCCGGAGTACAAGAAACGCCTATTGGCCGACGCTGAGGCCGCCTTCCTGGAACTGGGCTACGACCTTCCCGAGACTTCGCCCACGATCACGGTTGTAGAGAACACCAACGAGGTCCACAACATGGCGGTCTGCACGCTTTGTTCGTGTTTCCCCAGGGCCATCATCGGGCGGCCACCCGCCTGGTATAAAGAGTTGGCCTACCGCTCGAAGGTGGTTGTCGATCCCAGGGGCGTGCTGCAGGAGTTTGGGACCGTGATTGACGAAGCGGTCCAGGTGAAGGTCATCGACAGCAGCGCTGACTACCGTTACCTGGTGCTCCCCATGCGTCCCGCCGGGACCGAGGGCATGACCGAGGAACAATTGGCGGAGTTGATCACCCAAGAAAGCATGATTGGCGTCGGCCTCGCCTTGTCGCCGGAGTCCGTCCGCGCCAGCTAGCCTGGGGCTTACCGTCGTTCCAGCTTTCGCCGGAAAGACGCGAGCGGCGTTTCCCAGGTTCAATGGCGTCCCTCTAGTCAGGCCTGTCCAGCATCTGCTGGGGGATGTCGCCGAGCAGCGATTCCAAGGCGGGCATCGCAGAATCGTTGCCCAGTCCTAGGCGCAGCGGCGTGATGGAGATGCAGTTGTTCTTCAGCGCGGCGATATCGCTGTCCGGAGCGGGTGTATCGCTGATGGACTTGTTCCTAGAGATCCAATACCGTTTCTCCGGGCCAACGTTCTCTGCTCTGACATTCTCGCCCCATGACCGGCCCCCCATGCGGGTAACACGTACTCCGGCCACCTGGGACATCTCAATCTTGGGGATGTTTACATTCAGAAACAGGGTGTCGCCGGAATAGTCCTTGAACTTCTCAGCCAGCGGCTTGAGGATCTTCTCGGCGATGTCGTATTTGGTATTGGTCACTGCCGCCACCGATATGGCGATGGTGTTGATGCCTCGTATGAAACCCTGCAACCCGCCGCCCACGGTACCGGAGACCATGACGTCCCAGCCCACATTCGACCCGGCGTTGATCCCGGAAACCACCAGGTCCACGTCCTTGACCAGAGTTTCCAAGGCCAAGATGCAGCTATCGCCGGGGGTGCCCTCCACCGAGAAGGCGCTGACCGGATAAAGGCCGTCTTTTCCGTCCTCGGAGCCGTCCTGAAACTCTTGTTGCACGCTCCAGGGGTCCGCCTTGATCGGCGCATGAAGGGTCAGGCTAGCGCCCACGCCGCTCTGTTGCCGGTCGGGCGCCACCACGACGACCTCGCCAACCTGTCGCAGGGCCCGGGCCGCAGCCCAGATGCCTGGGGCTGTGATTCCATCGTCATTTATAACCAGTATCTTCATGTTTCTCGCTATGCCTAAGGTGCCCATTTACGGATATTGGGCAACGGAGAATATCTTATCAGGCGTGTAATCTAAACACAAAAGTAGGGGCACGGCATGCCGTGCCCCTACTTGGAGGCCACTGTTCTGTCACCGCGAGTGCCGCGAGGGGTCTTTCTTGGTCTCGGATTTCTCTTCCGGTAAGCAACGAGATTCTTCGTTGGCCTACGGCACTCCTCAGAATGACAATGACGGGCGGGTGGTAGCAACACAAAGAATATCAGCACGGCGCAGCGCCGTGCTGATATCTAGTGCTGTAGCAATCGACCGCTTAGTGGTGGGCTAGGCCTGTGGCGTGGAAGATGGCGTGTTTGAGCTCGATGGCCGCCATGGCCCGGCGGTATTCGGCCGAAGCGAAGATGTCGCCTAGGATGTCCGTGCCCAGATCACCGTCGATCAGGGCGGTAGCGGCGGCGATGTTCTCATCGGTCAGTTCTTTGCCGATCAGCGCCGCTTCAACCGTCGGACCCCTGGTGGGTTTGGGCGTGAGCCCGCCGACCGCCACTCTGGCGGCGGTGCAGACATTATTCACCACCGTAACCACTATTCCCGCGCCGACCACCGCGAAAGACGTGGCTGGGTGGGCCATCTTGGCGTACTCGGCGTGCTGGTTCTCGGCCAAGACCGGCAGCTCGATGGCGGTGAGAATCTCGTTCTCCGCCAAGACGGTCTCGAACGGACCGGTGAAGAAATCGTCCGCCGACACGGTCCGGGTGCCCCGGCTGGTGATTCCGCCTCTGCCTTGGATCGTGAACTTGGCGTCCATGACCGTCAGAACGGTGGGCAGGTCCGACGCCGGGTCGGCATGGGCGACGTTGCCGCCGATGGTCCCCCGGTTCCTGACTTGGGGGTCGCCGATACCGTAGGCGGCCTCCCACAGAATGCCCGCGGCGTCTTGGACAACGTGGGACTCAGAAATCTCGGCATGCGTGGTCAGGGCGCCGATCCGAAGGGTCCCGTTCTCCACGGATATGCCCTTCAACTCGTCTATGCCGCCGATGTCGATGACCAACGGCGGCTGGGCCAAGCGTAGCTTCATCAAGGGAATCAAGCTGTGGCCGCCGGCCAGTATCTTGGCGCCTTCGTTGTTGCTCAGAAGCTGGATGGCCTCCGAGACCGAACTGACTTTCTGATATTCGAACTCTGTTGCAAACATCGATTAACTCCCCTGTCCCTGGCGAATCGCCTGCCAGACTTTTTCCGGAGTCAGCGGCATGTCAATGCCGGTTACTCCCAGCGGCCGTAGTGCGTCGATCACCGCGTTGTAGACGGTAACGGTGGAGGCGATGGCCCCCGTTTCGCCGATGCCCTTCACGCCCAACGGGTTGTGGGGCGACGGGGTGACCGTGCTGAGAATCTCCATGTCCGGGAACATATGGGCCCTGGGCAGGGCATAGTCGGTCATCGAGCCGGTCAACAACTGGCCGTTATCGTCGTAGACCACGCCTTCCCACAAAGCCTGTCCCCAGCCCTGCACCACGCCGCCGTGGATCTGGCCCTCAACGATCATTGGGTTGATCTGGGGGCCGCAGTCGTCGCCGGCCACGTAGCGTTTGATCACGACATTCCCATTGTCTTTATCGACTTCGACCACCGCCACGTGAGTGCCGAAGGGATAGACGAAGTTGGGCGGGTCATAGAACGCCGAGGCCTCTAGCCCTGGTTCCATGCCTTCTGGCAGGTTCCAGGCCACGTTGGCCATGGTGGCCATCTCCTGGATGGTTTTGCTCTGGTCCGGCGAGCCTTTGACGAAGAACTTGCCGTCCTCATATTCCACATCGGCTTCAGCCGCTTCCAGCAGGTGGGCGGCCAGCAGGCGGGCCTTCTCTTTCACTTTTCGGGCCGCCAGCGCGAGGGCCGCGCCTCCCACCACAGTGGTACGGCTGCCGTAAGTGCCCCAGCCCATCGGGGTATTGCTGGTATCGCCGTGAATGATGCCCACGTCATCGACATCGACACCCAGCTCGTCGGCGAGTATCTGGGCGAATGTGGTCTCCTCTCCCTGTCCGTGGGGCGCGGTGCCGATATAGGCATTCACCTTGCCAGTGGGGTGGAACCGCACGATGGCGCTCTCCCACAAGCCGCCACCGAACCCAACCGCACCGGCAACTTGAGAGGGGCCCAGGCCACAGATCTCAGCATAGCAAGTGACGCCGATCCCCATGTATGCGCCGCGTTCCCGCATCCGGGCCTGCTCTTGGCGAAGGGCTTGGTAGTCTACGTGCCCCAATACCATGTTCAGCAGCGGCTCGTAGTCGCCGCTGTCGTAGGTGATGCCGCTGGCCACGTCGTGCCCGTCCTCAAACTTGGGAATCAGGTTCTTCCGCCGCAGTTCCACCGGGTCGGTACCCAGTTCGACCGCCAGCAGATCGATCAAGCGTTCGATCAAGAAGGTGGCCTCGGGGCGACCGGCGCCGCGGTAGGCGTCCACCGGAGTGGTGTTGCTGAACACGCCGTATATATCGGCCCTGGTTGCTCCGATGTCGTAGGGGCCGCTGTAGATCAGGCCGTGGAGTATGGTCGGGACGCCGGGGGCGGCCGTGGACAGATAGGCGCCCATGCCGGCGTAGACCACCGTCCGGATGGCGGTGATCTTCCCTTCACGGGTAGCGGCCATCTCCACATGCTCGATGTGATCGCGGCCGTGGATGGTCGCCAGGAAACCCTCGGAACGGGTGGCGGTCCATTTGACCGGACGGTTCAACTGCATCGAGCAAAATGAGGCGATCATCTCGTCGGCGTACATGGGAATCTTGCTGCCGAACCCACCGCCGACTTCCGTGGCGATGACTCGTATCTTGTGCTCGGGTATCCCGGTAACCAGCGACCCTAAGAACCGGACGATGTGTGGGTTTTGGCTGGTGCTCCACAAGGTCAGTTCGCCCATGGACCGGGTCCAATTGGCCACCGCCGAGCGGGGCTCCATCGCGTTGGGGATCAGCCTCTGCTGGAGAATCGTGTCTTTCACGATAACGTCGGCGTCAGCGAATGCCGCGTCGGTGTCGCCGCCGGCGGCTATCCAGTGAAACGCCTGGTTGTTGGGGGCGTCCTCATGGATCTGTGGCGCGCCCGGCTGCATCGCCGCTTCGGGACTGACCACCGAGGGAAGGACTTCATAGTCCACGTTGATCAATTCCAGGGCATCTTCCGCCTGATAGCGGGTCTCGGCCACCACCACTGCAACGGCGTCGCCCTGATACCGGACCACGTCCTTGGCGATAGCCGGATGCGCTACCGCCTTGATGTCGCAGTCCGGAGGGAGCCAGGCGCACGGGATGGGGTTCAGCACTCCATCGGTATCGGCGCCCGTGTATACGGCCACCACTCCCGGCGCTTCCGAGGCGGCGGCGGCGTCGATGCTATTGATCTTGGCATGGGCATGGGGACTCCGCAGTATCGCCGCGTGGACCATCCCCGGCAGTTGCACGTCATCGGTAAAGGTAGCGCCGCCCGTGATCAACCTTGGGTCCTCCCGGCGGCGTATGCCTGAGCCAAATATCCTTGTCGTCATGGCTAACTCCTCTTGGCTTCGGCAGCCGCTAAAACGGACTTGACGATGTTTTGATAACCTGTGCAGCGGCAGATGTTGCCCTTCAGACCCTGGCGTACTTGTTCCTCAGAGGGGTCGGGGTTCTTTTCGATCAATTCCATCGCCGTGATAATCATCCCGGCGGTGCAGTACCCGCACTGGAGGCCATGGTTATCCCAGAACGCCTCTTGTACCGGGTCCAGTTCGCCATCGGGCGCCACGCCTTCGATGGTTGTAATCTCACTGCCGTCGGCCTGGACCGCTAAGCAGGTGCAGGATTTCACCGTTTTGCCGTCCATCTTTACCACACAAGCCCCGCATTGACTGGTGTCGCATCCGATCTTGGTGCCCGTCAGTCCCAGATCATCTCTAAGAAAATGGACCAGGAGCAGACGCGGGTCCACTTCCTTCTCATGGGCTTTACCGTTCACGGTTACTTGAATATTCAAGATGTTTCCCTCGCGTGGTGGATGCCGGTCGCCAGGCGTGAATTAGCCTCAGGGGGCCGGAGTGCCCAGAGTATATACTCGGTCAGATACGCCGTCAACGGCCCTAGACCGATAATCTCGGTTGCGCAATCTTCAGGCTGGCACTATCATTTTGATAGCGTATTGGATGCCGGAATCCGGCTCCCCCAGGCTTGTAACTACAGGGCTTTCAACTAGGATAATTATGTTCCCACAGAGCGTTTTTCCCGATACCGCAGAGGTCGACTCCCTGGGACAATTGGTGCTGGGAGGCATCAGGGCCACCGACCTGGCCGACGAATACGGCACGCCGGTGTATGTACTGGACGAAGCCACATTACGTAGCCGCTGCCGGAGCTTCATCGATGAATTCCGGAAGCTCTACCCGGCCACCAACGTCAGCTACGCCTGCAAGGCCTACATCAACCCGGCTTTGGCCAAGATGTTCCAGGAAGAGGGAATGGGGTTCGACGTAGTCTCCGGCGGCGAATTGGCCACCACCATCAGCGCCGGTATCCCCATGGACGAGGTCTACTTCCACGGCAACAACAAGTCCCCTCAGGAGCTGAAGGAGGCTTTGGAGCATTCCATCGGTTGGGTGGTTGTGGACAGCTTCCATGAGATCCAACTTCTGGACCGCCTGGCCGGTGAAGCGGGCAAGACCCAAGATATCCTGGTCCGGGTCTCCCCCGGAATCGACCCACACACCCATGTCTACACCACCACCGGCACTTTGGACTCAAAATTCGGGTTCTCGATCCAGACCGGCCATGCCGCCGAGGCGATACGCATGGGGCTGGCGGCCAAGAACCTGAACCTGCGCGGTCTACACTTCCACCTGGGCTCGCCTATCTTCGAGTTGCAGCCTTACCGTGTGGCCACGGACCTGGTGCTGCGGTTCGCCGCCGAGTTCCGAGAAGAGGGCCTTGAGATGCAGCGGTTCAGCCCCGGCGGCGGCTTCGCCATCGGTTACACCCGCGATGATGAGCCGCCTCCCGTGTCGGCCTACGCCGAGGCTATCGTCTCCACCATGACTGAAACATGTCAGGACCTGGGTATGGAATTACCGACTCTGGTCATCGAACCCGGGAGGTCCATCATCGGGCCGGCCGGGGTGGCGCTCTACCGCGTCGGGGGTATCAAGGACGTGCCCGGTATCCGGAAATTCGTCAGCGTCGACGGCGGCATGGGCGACAACATCCGGCCCGCCCTCTACCAAGCGGAATACGAAGTGGTCGCAGCCAACAAGGCCAACGTGGAACCCGAGGAAAAAGTTACAATTGCGGGCAAATACTGTGAGTCGGGAGACCTGCTGGCGATAGATATAATGCTGCCAAAGCTGGAGTCGGGAGACCTGCTGGCCGTTCCCGCCACAGGGGCTTACTGCCCGTCCATGGCCAGCAATTACAACATGAACCCCCGTCCGCCAATGGTCCTCGTGAAGGACGGGAAGAGCCGCCTGATCCGCAGGAGGGAGAGCTACCAAGACATGATGTATTGCGACGTGGTCTAGCCGCGCCGCCTGATATTCAAGCATCCAGCAACGGAAACGATCGACACTTTCTCATCGTGTGAGAGACAGACATATATGTGGACCATCTACGGCCAAGACCATCTGCTCAAGAGACTTGAGGCCAGCCTGCAGCAGCAAAGGCAATCCCACGCCTACCTTCTGTGCGGCCCGCCCCACGTGGGCAAGATGGCCCTTGCCATCAATATTTCTCAGGCCGTAAATTGTCTCGAGGGGCCGGGAATTCCCTGCGGATCGTGTACCCAGTGCACCAGGATCGCTCAAGGGCACCACGCCGACGTTCGAGTCTTATACCCCGGTCAGGGCGAAGAATTCGGGTGGCCTAAGACCATGATTGGCTTGGAGGCTATAAAAGAGACGTTGCGTGTGGTGAACTTGAATCCCTACGAAGGTTCTACCAGCGTCGTGATCATCGACGGCGCTGAATCCATGAGTGACGAAGCCGCCAACGCATTATTGAAAACCCTGGAAGAACCGCCCCCGCACGCGATGTTCCTGTTGCTAACGGCAAATGATGAGGCCGTCTTGACCACGGTTCAATCGCGTTGCCAGACCATGACCTTGGTCCCTCTTGCCAAGGACCGGATGGTCAATCATCTGATCAACGCCCACGAAGCCACTCCGGAGCTGGCGGAGCAGTTGTTCCGGTTGTCCCGGGGCTGTCTGGGTTGGGCGATCGGCGCATTGAACGACTCGCAGGTGCTGGAGCAACGAGACGCCGATCTGGCGAAGATGCAAGAAACACTGGAAGCAGGGTTGGTTACCCGGTTCACCTACGCCAATGAGGTAGCTACACTTTTCGGAAGCGACCGTGAGGCGGCAAAGAACCTGCTGGCTCTTTGGCTGCGTTGGTGGCGAGACCTGCTCCTGATCAAAGAAGGTGCGGAAGAGTTCCTGCATAATTCGGACCACGCGGAGTCCTTAAAGAGCCAGGCATCAGGCCTCAGCACGGCGGAGATCGTGCAGTTCATAAACCGCCTGATGCAGACGTTGTCCAATCTAGATAGCAATGTCAGCCCCAGGCTGGCCATGGAAGTTCTGATGCTTAATCTACCGATCGAAGCAGGCCAAGTATGATCCGGGTTGTGGGTGTCCGTTAGCCACAGGCTGAAGGAAACTGTGTCGGTGCGCTATGACGATGACCGTGTGCTGGAGTTGCCCCTAGCCGATTTCACCAGGAGCCAGCAGTCCCGCAACTGACCCTTTACCCGCGGATGGACCAGGGGATGTAGATCTCCCATTCGTCCAGAATCACCCGGTTCTGTAGGATCAGATACGGGTTGGGGTCCGGGGCCCGCGGCGTCGTTTTTAGGCGCATCTTCGCCTCTGCTGGAGTTCTCCCCGCTTTGTGAAGGTTACATCGGTTGCAGGCCGTCACCACGTTTTCCCAGGTGTGAGCGCCATGTTGCCGCCGGGGAATCACGTGGTCCAACGTCAGGTCGTGGACCTTCTTGCCGCAATACTGGCAAGTGAACTTATCCCGCAGAAACACTTCTTTCTTGGACAGCTTCCGCGGAAGGAACGGCCGTTTCACCATGTATTCCAGCCGTATCACTGAGGGGGCTTCGACCACACGGGAGACGGTGTGAAGTTCACCTTGGTGCTGCTCCAAGAGCTCGGCCTTTCCTTTAGTGACGAGGACGATGGCACGGCGTACGGTGCACACGTTCACGGGAACGTAATTGAGGTTCAACACCAAGACCGGCGCGCGGATTAGAACGTCAACGTCCACCGCCTCCGCAACCCCATTGCCGGAAGCGCCATTTGCCGTCGATCGCGTTTTCTCCGCTTGTTTTACCATGCCGGCCGGCTGTTGGTCCTCCCGCACCGAGTTTGGTCGCGCTCCATCCAAAATCATCTGGAGGAGCAGCTAGGGGAAGTTTCCACCCGGACATCGCCGGGGCCACCACATATGCGCGCACAGCACCCAGAAACACCGTGAGTCTACCGGAGCCGGACCCACGCCGGGAGCCTATTGGCCATCATAGTAGCACAATGGCCGAGACCGGCAAGGATTCGCCCTCCCGTTAACAGCTACTGGTTTTGCCGGCTGTGTTAGTTCGTCAGCTTATCCAGTTCGTCGTCCCAATCGCCGGGGATGAGCTTGACTCCCCGAATCACCACGTCAAATTGGTCGGCCATGAAAGTACCTAACTTGGATTCGTCGATGGTCACATCCAAATCTCGCACTGGGAACCTCTGGATGGCTGTTAGGACGCCGGACACCAGCAGGAACCCGACCAAAAGCCCGACGGCCATCCCCGCCAGGCTGTTTACCATTCCAAAGAGAGGGATTATCCCAAGCACTCTACGGGCAACGAAACTGATTATTCCGCCAATGATGAACAGCAACCCAAAGATCAATACGAAGCCGGCGACGGTCTGGGCGTTCTCGTTGTCAGTGAATGACGAGAAGATCTTTCCCACCGAGTCGCCGATTCGGCTGGAGAGCGCCATGCCAATCACCACTGAGACGAGAGGAACCAGTATCTGCAGCAGACCGGAGGAAAACCCCCAAAGGGTAGTCATTCCCCAAACAACCAGGATAGCGATATCGATCCAGTTCATAACCCCTCAACTCTTGGCCCGCCCGGCCGAATCCAACACGAATCACCAGGTGATTCGAGTGTAGCATGCGGGAATTCTGGTACGCCTAGGGGTTAGCGGGAGGTTGCCACCGCGTTTCGAAGACCTATCAGACCCACCAGCGCCATCACTCCAAAGACATAGGCGCCAATGACATCGCTAGGCCAATGCACTCCTAAGTAGACCCGGGAGATTCCCATCGCGATCACCAACAGGACAAGTCCGGTTTGGATCGCGCGCCGCGGCAACAGAGGTTTCACCCATACGCCGACTAAGTAGATCAGCACCCCGCCTATCATTACCGCCAACAAAGAGTGGCCGCTGGGGAAACTGAGCCCGGACGGCAGTGTTTCAATAAGATGGTACTCGGGCCGGGGCCGGTCCACCAAGGTCTTCAGGCCGTGTCCGATCCCGATAACGGCCAGGCCGCCGAGGATCATCATAATATCGGCATAACGGCGAACGACCGCTAGGCACCCCATCAAAGCAACGACGGCCGGCATGAACACCCAAAGGAGTCCCAGATTGGCGAGCCAGATCGCCGTGTCATCCAAAAAGTCGCTTCGTAGAGCTTGGAGCCTCATCAAGGCGTCCTCGTCACCTGGGAAAGTGGGGTACGCCCAGGCCAGTAGATACAGAATCAGGGTCGCCAGCACCCCGACCGCCAGGATGTATGGCTTACCGGGAATGCCGGAAAGGGGACGGTTGATCGCGGAAACTTCCATCACAGATTCTACGCCAGCCTGTAATTGTTTAGATTCCATTCCTGATTACCGTATGCCATACCTAGCGTTAATCCAAGCCAGGTCGGCGATGACATCGCAGGATACTACATACTGGCAAAGAAATGGAAATCAGCGGGCAGCTTTGCGCGTCCCAGGCCGTTTGACGATCGACCCTTTAACGCTCGGGAAATGCTGGGGATGGAAAAAGCCGAGGCCGAACCCAAACTCGGTGTAACGGCGGTACACGGGAAATAGAATCATCAATGCGATTCCGGCGAACAAGTATCCGGCGGCCACGTCGCTGGGCCAGTGATCGCCTTCGTAGATACGGGCAGGGCCCACTGCAACGACCAAAAGTATCGACAAAACCACTACAGCGATCGAAATTTTCGGTCGCGACCGGTGTTCGAAGGCCAGGAATACCAGGAACCCAAACAACAATGTTCCGCCAAATACGTGGCCGCTTGGGTAACTGCTGACTTCGCTTCCAGTCGATGGCCGGGTCCGTTCGACCAGATCGCTCAGGGCGTGGTCACCCAGAAAAGCAAAAACGCCAACCAACATTCCTACCATCACGAACGCCAAGGCCAGCCGTTGCATTCGCGCGACCAAGAGACCACCGAGTCCCGCGATACCGTAAACCATTCCTGCCTCGAGGCCTGTTAACAAATTAATCACGGTGAAAAACGCGGAAAGCCCAGGGAGGTCCCAGTCCGTGATCCAGTTCATCACCGCTAGGTCTTGACCGTGTTCAGGGTTGGCGTTGATCGCAGCCGCCAACATCGCCGCAAACGCGGCGAGAACAACGGATAACGACAAACAAACGACTGGCAGATTTAGTAGTTGGCGGAAATTGATGATTCGCCCCTTCCCGGTGATATCCACTCTCGCGATTAGCCCCGTCACAACTCTAACGGAAGAAGAGTCCAAAATATATGAGGCGGTTGCACGGATGCGGCCAGATAATTCCGGCCCGGCCCAAAGGTAATCAGGCCTGGGCTGCGGTGTATAATGCCGGTGCGTGATTCAAGCACGTTCAGGGGTTTAAATCAGAGGGAGAAATTGGCGCGCGAAGTGAGTGTGATCGCCATAGACGGCCCAGCGGCCGCCGGAAAGACGGTTGTTGGGCGGGAACTGGCCCGAACGCTGGGGTTCGGTTACCTAGACACCGGTATCATGTACCGCGCCATCACCTGGCTGGCCTTGAATAACGGCATTCCCGTTGAAGACGAGGTCTCCTTGGGGGAGTTGGCCCGCGCCAACCCGATCGGCTTGGTGGGAGACGACGGCAATCAAGTGTTGGTGGCTGGACATACATTGGGCCCGGAACTTAGAGAACTGTCGATCGATGGAAACGTTTCCGTGGTTTCCAAAGCCACTCCGGTGCGAAGAGAACTGGTGGCCCAGCAGCGGCAGACGGCCGCCAAGGGCAAGATCGTGATGATTGGACGTGATATCGGTACCGTGGTCCTACCCGACGCCGACCTCAAGGTCTACCTCACAGCGTCCGCCAAGAACCGGGCACAACGCCGCTGGCAGGAGATGCGGGAGCGGGGACAAGCCGTTGATCTGATGACAGTTCTGAGCGAGACTCTGGCGCGGGACCGGACTGACAGCAGCCGCGAAGATTCTCCGCTCAGGCCAGCCCAAGACGCCTGGGAGTTGAACACCGACGGACTGGATATAGAGCAAGTGGTCCAGAAGATCATTGACCAGGTAAGTAGCCGTTGAGGCGGTCCAAGGACGCTAGGTTCCTCTACCGCCTCGGGAATCTTATGGGGCGGTTCTGCTTCCGGGCATTCGGCCGCCTGGAGGTTGCTGGGGCTGAGTGCGTGCCCCACTTCGGCCCGCTGATCGTTGTCTCCAACCACTTGTCATTGAACGATCCGCCACTATTGGTTGCGGCGATATCCAGACCCTTGTTCTTCATCGGCAAAAAAGAGCTATTCGGAAACCCCATCACGCGGTTCTTCATGCGGTCATTTCACGTTTTGCCGTTCAATCGGTCCGCCGCCGGGATTGACGCCATGCGGGCACTGATGCAGAATCTGGAACGCGACAGGGCGGTGGTAATCTTTCCGGAGGGCACCCGAAGCCCGGACCAGACCATGCAAAAAGGGTTGCTGGGAGTGGTCTACCTGGCGATGAAATCACAGGCGCCCATCCTGCCGGTGGGGGTAACGGGCACCGAGAAATTTCCGCTTTGGCGCGTCACTTTCCCGTTCCGGCGATTGAAGGCCAGCATCGGGCCGCCATTCACCCTGCCGATCATCGAGGGCAGACCCAGCAGAGAAGTGATGTCCAGCTTGCTGGACATGGTGATGCAGCGCGTTGCCGACCAATTACCGCCCGAGTACCGGGGCGTCTACGGCAGGAACCCGGTCAACGATTCGGCCAAACAAACGGTTTGATCCAAATATGGACCAATAACAGACCTCGGAGAGACTTATGCAGCAAGCATCCAAATTCGGCATCTACTTGAACGCTCAGGATAATCAGGTGGTGCGCATCAATTCGCCGTACTGGATCCCGGAAGAGCCCGATTGGGTTTTCCTGACCAACGAGGTCAACGCCACCTTGCTCAACATCCGCGAAATAGCCCAGGAGAAAGGTCTCTCCAAGGACTCCAGAGCGATCACCTGGGGCACCATACCCCTCAAGGACTAGCGGCCAAACTATGCAGACGCAGAGGAACGGCTAAAAAGTGTCCGGTCCGGTGGAAGACCTGCAAGTACGGCAGCGGCTGGAAGCTTTGGAAGATGGCCTATCTCCATACGCCAGCCGGTCCAGCCGGTCATTGGGCCGCGAGCGGTCTGAGACGCCGTCTCCCTTGCGCACCGAGTACCAGCGCGACCGCGACCGGATCATCCATACCAACGCTTTCCGCCGCCTGAAGCACAAGACGCAGGTCTTCCTAGCCCCCTCCGGCGACCACTTCGTGACCCGCCTGACCCACACGTTGGAGGTGGCCCAGATCGGCCGCACCATCGCGCGGGCGCTGAACCTGAACGAGGACTTGGTGGAAGCCATGTCCTACGGCCACGACCTCGGGCACACGCCCTTTGGACACTTGGGCGAGGAAACCCTCGATCAGGTCTATCCTGAGGGCTTCACCCACAGTTCCCAAAGTTTGCGCATCGTCGAGCAATTAGCCAGGGATGGTGAAGGGTTGAACCTAACTTGGGAAGTCCGACAGGGCATCATCTCCCACTCCAAGCCCCAGGGCGATTTCTTAGACGTAAAGTTAGACGAGTCACTTACTTTGGAAGCCCAGATACTGCGGCTGGCCGACTCGGTGGCCTACTTGAACCACGACATCGCCGACGCCATCCGGGCCAGAATGCTGAAGGTGGAGGACCTGCCGGAACGGGTCAACCGGGTCCTGGGGACAACCCATTCCCAGCGTATCGATTCCCTGGTAACTGGAATCGTCCAGGAATCGTGGCCCGCCTCTGGGTTGGCCGACGGTGCGGTCGAAGAAAATCCCGTGATCGGCATGGACCCAGATGCGCGGGAGGCCATGATGGAGCTGCGGGACTACATGTTCCAGAACGTCTATCTGCCCCTGGGCAACACCAAGCGATCAGAAGTCGGCCGCGACGTGGTCAAGCTGCTTTACCGCTATTTCGTGGAGAACGCCGAGGAGATCCCGCCGCCCTACTTCAGCGCCGACCCCGGCCGTGCCTCCGTGGACTACGTCGCCGGCATGACCGACCACTACGCTATCCGCCAAGCCGAGAAGCTGCAACCCGGCATCACGCAGGGGGTATTTCAGAGCGTCCCGTTAGAGGACTAGTTCCGGTCTGTAGACGGCGGACTAACCCCTAAATGCAGGCATGACCTCTTCGGAGATGATGCTCAATTGGTCTTTGAAGACTTCCAGAGGCATACCCATGACGGCGCCGATGTTTACCCTTTCCACGCCCGGATATTTCTCCTCGATACCCTTGAAATGCTCCACGACATCTTCCGACGTTCCACAGAGCCAAGAGCCGGCCTCCACTGCTTCATCCAGCGTGGGTAAGGCGACGCCCGGCGTTTGGCCCTTGTTGACCACCGAGGCGTTCTGCTCGTCGGTCAGAGGCATGACACCCAACGGACCCGCGAACTTCATGGCCTCTTCGAAATAAGGACGGGCCTGTCTGATCGCTTTCTCTTTAGTCTCGGCGATGAAGATGCGGAAGCCTAACGCCACATCTTCGCCCAGTCCTGATTCCTTTCCATATTTGGCTCGGGCAGACTGGAGCATCTGAAGCTTCTCTTCCAGCGCCGCGGGCGGGTTGTTGGCGATCAACGGCTTGATGCCCATCTTCGCCATGAAGTCGATGCCTCTGGGGTTGGCGCTAACCAATGGCTGCCAGATGTCCACCGGCTGGGTCAGTGGGCGGGGAACCAGCGTCAGCTCCTTAAGCTGGTAACCGCGGTATGGGACCTCCGGGGGCAGTTGGTAGTGCTTCCCTTGGTGGGAGAACTTCTCCTGGGTGAAGGCTTTGGTGATGACCTCCAACTGCTCTTCGAATAGCTCCCGGTTGGCGTCTGAGTCCAGCATAGGCGCGCCGAAGGTTTCCACCTCTCTGGTGTGGTAGCCACGTCCCACGCCGAAGATGATCCGGCCCTTGCTCAGAACGTCGGCCATGGCGAAGTCTTCGGCCAGGCGGAGGGGGTGCCACATGGGAACGATGTTGAAACCGCAGCCGAACTTCAGCTTTTCAGTCTGGGTGGACAGGTAAAGGCCGAGCATCAGAAGGTTCGGAATCGCTTCATAGCCCTCCGGCTGAAAATGGTGCTCGGCCATCCAGAACTCATGGAAGCCGGTCTTCTCCAGGTGCTTGGAGATATCCAAAGCCCAGTCGAACGTCTCAACCAATTGTTCGTTGGTGTACCACCGGTCATTAGCCGGCGTACCGGCTAGCCCGATATTTTCGTCGACGACGTGGCCGGCGTAAGAAGCGGAAAAGTTTCTGATCATTGTTTTAACCCCTGGTTAATATCTGGTTTTCAATAGATTGAGGCCCCATCTCTGGGGCCCCTTTCTTATCAACAGCTAGGCAGCTGGTCCAAGCAAAACGCGGCGAACCGCTACTCCTTGGGCACCTGGCTGGGCGCGGGATTGACCAACTCGATGCCGATGGTCACCGGGAAGACCCGGACCAATTCCTCCACGGTCCAGATGCCGTCCTTCTGGATGGTCCTCACGGGCTCGGGTTCGTTGAGCAGGGTCACCAGGCCCTCGGTGACGTGGAATACATGACCGTTTACGTGGGCCGCGTCGTCGGAGGCCAGCCATGTCACCATGGGGGCGACGTCGTCAGCCGCGCCCCGGAGGGTCAGGGCCGCGCCGGTGCTGATGCCACGGGCGGCGCGTAGCTCACGAGCGTCGTCGGGGATGCTGCCGATCATCCTGGTAGCGGCGCTGGGGGAGATGGCGTTGGCGGTAACACCATAACGGCCCATGTCCCTGGCAACCACCCGGGTGAACCCGGCGATAGCGTCTTTGGCCGCGCCGTAATTGGCCTGACCGGAGTTGCCGTAAAGCCCCGTTGTGGAGCTGAAGGTGATGATCCGGCCCGAACGTTGCTGCCGGAAGATCACGCTGGCGTTCTTGACAACCGAGAATGTGCCCTTCAAGTGGACGGCGATGACGTCGTCCCACTCTTGTTCGGACATGTTGAATATCATGCGGTCCCGGAGAATCCCGGCCACCGTGACTACGATGTCCAGCTTCCCGAAGCTGTCCAGGGCGGTCTGGACGATCTTCTCGCCGCCGGCCATGGTCGCAACGGATTCCAGGCAGGCTACGCCGTCGCCGCCTTCGGCTTTGATCTCGTCCACCACCGTTTGGGCGAAGGATGAATCGGCGCCGGTGCCGTCTACGTTAACGCCGGGGTCAACCACGACTACTTTGGCCCCTTGGGCGGCCATCAGCTTGGCGACGCCCCGGCCGATGCCGCGGCCCGAGCCGGTTATTATCGCCACTTTGTCTTTCAGCAGGTCAGCCATCAGATTATCTCCATCTGGTTAATTATCATTTCTTTATTGATTGGGGTCCGGCGATCAGGCCCGCTCCCAGAGCAGGACATTCGTTAGGTCAGCTCTCGATCCCTTGATGGGCTGGGTACTGAGGCGTAATCGCTCCCCTTCAAACTCGTAATTCCTTGTCTGGATATCGCCGATCCAATTGGGGAAGAGGGCTCCCGCAACCCGATGGGTCACCTGGCCTTTGGACTCGTTCACTTCGTAGGTCCCGTAGTAGGCGATGTACCCTTCGAACGCTGTCTTAATCTCTTCCTCGGTCCCCTTTAGCAGGTTGCCCGACTCGAACTCCGGCCTGCCGCTGCCCACGATCTGGCCGGAGAAGTTACCGTGCCCGTCGTAGATCAACTGGCCCTCGGGCTTGTCCCCGTAGGGGTAGCTGATGCGGCCGTCGGACCACTTTCCGTAGCACTCCAGCAACCGCCAGGTACCGGCAAAATTATCGGAAGCCACGCCTAGCTTGGCTCCCTGGCCGGGGCCGGGTTAGGGATGTCTTTGGTCAACACATCGCGGGCCATCTGGGACAACTTCTCGATGTCCCAGGTGCCGGACGGCTCATATATGGCCTTTTGCGGCCTGGGCTGGGACACCAACGAGATGGTGTCTCCGTAGACCAAGAAAGTCTGGCCATTGACGTTCTCGGAAAAATCGCTGGCCAGGTAGGCCACGAAAGGCGCGATGTGGTCAGGATCCAAGTTGGCGAGTTCTTCGTCGCCGGCGATGGGGGCCACCCCACTGCGGGCCCGTATCTCCGCGGCGCTGTCGGGGATGTCCGCAATCATGCGAGTACTGGCCCGGGGCGCGATTGAGTTGACCGTCACGCCGTAACGGCCCATATCCTTGGCCACGACCTTGGTGAACCCGGCGATGCCCGATTTGGCGGCGCCGTAGTTGGCCTGTCCCGAGTTGCCCATTAGACCGGACTCGGAACTGAACGTTATGATCCGGCCGGAGCGTTGCTGGCGGAAAAGGATGCAGGCGTTCTTCACCACGGTGAAAGTGCCCTTGAGGTGAACGGCAATCACGTCGTCCCATTCCTCTTCCGACATATTGAAGATCATGCGGTCTCGGAGTATCCCGGCGCAGGTTACAACGATGTCCAGCTTTCCGAAATTATCAACAGCGGCCTGGACGATCTTCTCGCCGCCCTCCATCTCGGTGACCGACTCCATGCAGGCGGCGGCGTTTCCGCCGGCGGCCTTGATCTCGGAGACCACCTGTTCCGCCACGGACTGGTCCTGACCGCTGCCGTCCACGTTCACGCCGGGGTCAACGACCACCACGCTGGCGCCTTCCGCGGCCATCAGTTTGGCTATGCCCCGGCCGATACCACGGCCGGAGCCGGTGACGATGGCCACCTTTCCATTCAACATTTCCGCCATTATTGCCTCCCTGGGCTTGGTTTAAATTTGGGCAGACAGAACTGCCGTTTACTGCTAATCACTTTTGAGCAACCGGGGGCCGGTAAATTAACGTATGGGCAACGCGACGGTCGCCGAACCGGGCGTGGTTTTCTCGCCCTTTTCGTTCTCCAACCAGATATCGCAATCGACCAGATTCGCCCCGCCCTCTTGGTATTTCTTGGTCACAACGCCCTTGGCGGTGACCGGGGTGCCGGGAATGTCCATGCCCCGATACTGGCAAGCCAGGCGCTTCAGGTCGCCGTCGGGGCCCATCCATTTGGTCACCAGATGGCCCAGAAAAGCGTTCTTCAACGCGCCGTGTAGTATCACGTCGTCCAGGTCGTTATTCTTTGCAAAACTCTGATCGTAGTGGATCTGATAGTAATCACCGGACGCGCCAGCATACTTCACCAACTGTTGGGTGGTCGGGTTCTTAACCACTTTCGGCAATTCCGTGCCTTCTTCAATGTCGTCCCAATAAACCTGATCGGCCATGCTGGGCTCCCATCGCCGTTACCGGCGTTTAGTGTCCGCGGATCTAGTATCCGCGGTTTCAGTATCGAATCGAGGTGCTGGTCTGTTTGGCGGCTACCTGATCGAACTGATTGCGGTAGGTGACCACGATAGAAGTGATGATCATCAACCCCATGCGTCCGGTGCGTTCGTTGATATCAGCAATCTCGGAGATGGCCGTGATCCGGTCACCGGCCCGCACCGGGTGGAAGTACTCCCAATCGCTGCCGCCGTCCAGCAGGCGAGTGAAAGGCATATCGAAGGGATAGGTCGGGCGGTCCACACCCACGGAACGGAGGAAGGTGGGCGGAGCGATCAGACCGCCGTAACGACTCTCTCGAGCCGCCTGCTCGTCGTTAAAGACCGGGTTGTCGTCTTCGATGGCTTGGGCGAATTTGATTATCGCCCCTTTCTCAATCTCGATGGTGGCCGGCGCGCTCTTCTGTCCGATGGCCTGTTTAATCATTTCTTCGGTCAAAAATGACGCGGGAGTAGTCACGGAATACCTCCTGTTTCAGTGCAGAGAAAGTTTATCTGTCGGCCTGTTGAGTGTCAAGAAATCGGGCTAAGATATTGGACACACCAGCCACGCCGCTATATAGTTTGTTGGAATGCCCATCCGGCCCGGCATCCAGGCACGTTTCCTGCCTGGGAACGACTTGCAACCGGGGCCGGCCGCCAGGCGTTTTCCCAGGAGTCTCCACCAATGGAATATGGATTTTACCTTCCCAACAGCGGCGCGGGCGCCGAGCCTGACGCGCTGGCCAGCATAGCGAAGCAGGGCGACCGCTTGGGTTTTTATTGCATGGTGATGCCCGATCATATCCTGCAACCCAACCGGGTGGACTCCACCTACCCCTACAGCCTGACCGGCGACATCTTGGCGGCCGGACAATCGGGGGACGGCGAGTGGCCGGAGCAGATCACTACCCTGGCCTACCTGGCCGGAGTTACCGAGCGCATCCGCCTGGTCACAAGCGTCATGATCATTCCCTACCGCAACCCCATCCTCACCGCCAAGATGCTCGCCACCCTGGACATGCTGTCCAAGGGCCGGTTGATCCTGGGCGCGGGGGTCGGCTGGATGGAGGAAGAGTTCGAACTTCTGGACGCTCCTCCCTTCGCCGAACGGGGCGCGGTGACCGACGAATACCTCCAGGCTTTCATCGAGCTCTGGACCAAGGACGACCCCAAGTTCGAGGGTAAGTACGTTAGCTTTTCGGACATCACCTTCCTTCCCAAGCCGGTGCAGAAGCCATATCCGCCCATCTGGATCGGCGGACAGAGCAAGCCGGCCATCAGGCGCGCGGCCCGGCTGGGCGATGCCTGGCATCCCGTGGGCGCCATACCAGCCACGCCTCTGGAGCCGGAAGAGCTGGCTGAGAACCTGGTCCTCCTGCGCCGATACGCCGAGCTGGCCGGCCGGGACCCATCGAAGATTCAAGTCTCAGTGAAAGCGCCCTTATACGACTCAGGAGATTCGGGCGGCCCCAGGCGGCGTTTCAGCGGCTCAGCCGACGAGGTCCGCCAAGATGTCCAGACCTACTCTGACGTGGGAGTGACCCACCTGATATTCGACTTCCGCACGGCCGACCCGCACCAGACTGAAGACCGGATGGCTCAGTTCGCCGAAGAAGTGATGGCCGTCACCTAGGACAGCCGCCCGGACCATTTGACCGGACCATTTGAAAGGACGTATCAAGGAGTTCAATGAAATACGGCTTCTACCTTCCCAGTGGCGGGCCTGCCGCCCAGCCCGGCAATCTGGCCAGCATCGCCCGGCTGGGGGACCAACTGGGCTTCTTCTGTATGGTCATGCCGGACCACGTTGTTCAGCCACGGACCGTCGAGTCCCAATACCCCTACAGTGTCACCGGCGACATTCAGCAGGCCCATCAGGCAGCCTCGGATGAGCGCTTGGAACAGGTAACGACTCTGGCCTGGCTGGCGGGTATCACTGAGACTATAAAACTGGTCACCAGTGTGATGATCATCCCTTACCGCAAGCCGATCCTCACGGCCAAGATGCTGGCCACTTTGGACATGCTGTCCAAGGGCCGATTGATCCTGGGCGCGGGCGTGGGCTGGATGGAAGAAGAGTTCGAATTGCTGGACACGCCTCCCTTCGCCGAGCGTGGCGCGGTCACAGACGAATACCTAAGGGCTTTCATCGAACTGTGGACGAAAGACGACCCCACGTTTGAGGGTAAGTACGTTAGTTTCTCGAACATCACATTCCTGCCCAAGCCAGTGCAGAAGCCCTATCCGCCAATTTGGATCGGCGGACAGAGCAAACCAGCCATCAGGCGCGCGGCGCAGATCGGCGACTGTTGGCACCCAGTGGGCGCCATACCCGCGGCCCCGCTGGAGCCGGAAGAGCTGGCCGAGAACCTTGTGTTGCTACACCGATACGCCGAAAAGGCCGGCCGGAACCCCTCAAAGATAGAGGTCTCGGTGAAGGCGCCCTTGTATGATGCCGGAGATTCAACCGGTCCCCGCCGACGGTTCAGCGGCTCGCCCGACGAAGTCCGCCAAGACGTCCAGACCTACGCCGACGTGGGCGTCACCCATCTGATCTTCGACTTCCGTACCGGAGAGCCGAAACACACAGAAGACCGCATGGCGAGGTTCGCCGATGAAGTTATGGCCGTCACCTAGACCGGCTATCTATGGATAACCTTATTTTTCAGCTAGGAGGCGCTTCATGGAATCTCTGAACGACCGATTTGAAAAGGGCCAGAATATGCGGTCGTTGATGGCCCAAGGCGACCCAAGCCATTACACGCTGCCCGGCATAGACCAGTTGGCCCCAGACCTGAAACGGATCATCAACGAGGCCCTCTTCGGCCAGATCTGGGCCCGGCCCGGACTTGACCCCAAGCACCGCTGCATGGTGACCATCTCAGCGCTGACCGCCAGCGGGCATCTGCCGCTGCTGCGCCGCCACATCGAGCGCGGGCTCAACCTGGGGCTAACGCCAGAGGAGGTGGTGGAAGTTTTCGTCCAACTCACTTTCTACGTCGGGGTGCCGGCGGTGGAAGCGGCGATGCGCACCACCAAGGATATTTTCGAAGAGCGCGGCATCGAGTTCACTCCGACGGAGGTCTACGACTCCACCTTGTCGGCGGACGAATTATATGAGATAGGCAAGAAGAGCTTCGAAGAGCACATCGGCGAATCATCTCTATACCCGATCGAGGACACCGATTCCATCGAGATGGAGCTCGGACGGCTGATTGACGAATACCTCTGGGGCGCCATCTACACCCGGCCAGATCTCGACCCGCAAAGCCGCGCGATCTGCGCTCTCTCAGCTATGACCGTACTGGGCCAATATGACCGGCAGATACGCCGCCGCATCGAAGGAGCGCTTCGAGTGGGGGTTACACCCCAGCAAATCATGGAGGTGTTCTTCCACCTGATCCTCTACGGCGGGTACATCAACTCCCGGACCGCCATGCGGGTGGCCCGTTCAGTCTTCACGGAACAAGGCATCAGCGCCTAAAAGTTATCGGGAGAAAATAGAGGAGAAAGAATATGAAACTGCGTCTTGATGACGGGATAGAGCTTTTCTACACCATCGACGATTTCACCGACCCTTGGACCGAGCCTGAGACGGTGGTGATGCACCACGGCATGGCCAAGAGCCACAAGATGTGGTTCGGCTGGGTGCCCATCATCGCCCGGCACTACCGTGTCATCCGCTTCGACATGCGTGGCATGGGACTATCGGACGTGTCGGGGCCGGAGCACGCCTGGACCTTGGACAGCTTCACCAGCGACCTCAAAGAGTTCGTCGACAAGATGGAGCTGGAGAAGTTCCACCTCATCGGTGAGACCGTGGGCGGGTCTATATCCATGAATTACTCCATCAACAACCAGGAGCGGTTGCACTCGCTGACCGTGGCCACTTCACCAACCAATTTCGACTCCCATCACAAAGAGAGCGCCGACCTGATCGAGCGCGAGGGGATCAACGTCTGGGTGGAAGAGTCCATCGGCCGCCGGTTGGACCCACAGATCGTCGACCCCGCCTATATCCGCTGGTACGCCGAGCAGATGAAGGCCACCCCCGCCCACGTGGTGGCCGGATTCCAGCGCAACGCCGGGGGCGACATCGGCCCCATGCTGAAGGATGTCCAAACTCCCATGTTGATGCTGGCGGCGGCTAACCTTCGAGAGGAAGTCCTGGGAGATTTCAGGGGTTCGGCGGACCTGTTCCCCAACGGCCGCAAGGTGATTTTCCCCGGCGTTTACGGCTTCGTCCAACACATCATGCCGGTGCCCTGCGCCAGGGTGTGGCTGGACTTCGCCAATAGCCTGATTAGGTGACTCGCCTAACCGGACAGAGCTCTTTGGGCAAGGCCGCCCCTCATGCTGGACCGCCTAACGAGACCTGTGAAGCGGAATAACCAACCCAGACCGCCGCGAGTCCCAGACAAACCTGGAGGCCCACATTCGAAAACGCAGCCAACGAATTTCCAGCCTTGAGCAACTCGACCGTTTCGTAGCTGAAGGCCGAGAAAGTGGTAAATCCTCCCAACACGCCGATCAGCAACAACGCCCGCGTTTCCGGACCAAGCAAGTTGCGGTTCTCTGAGAGGCCCGCCAATAGCCCGATGAGCAAACATCCGATGATATTAACGGTTAGCGTCCCATAGGGAAATGAAACGCCGCTAAATATCTCTTGAGCCCATCCAGAGACTAGATAACGCATAACGGCGCCGAAAAAACCACCGGTTCCCACCAGCAAAATCAGCAGCAATATAGGCTTCCTCTCATCAAGATACCCGCCGGATCACCTGGTTTATCCGTTTCGAGTTAGCCCCGTTATCAGCGGTCAAAGAAACATGACGCGATGGCCTGGCTGCACTCTGCGGCGGTTAGCCCCATCTTTTCATTTTAACGATGAGCGGTCCCTCGGCGACCGAAACGGGTTTGACGCGAAAATTCCACCGGCCGGTCTCGATAACTCCGGACCCGCCTCCAAAGCGTTTCAGCGGCCTCGATCCGAGCATGCCCGGGCGCGCGCCGTTCGTTGACCGGCGCGAAACAGCGGAATACAATCTGGCCTGTCCGCCCACAGCCCCTTTCCGGAGTGCGTACATGCCCGACGCCCTCAGCCGTTCTTATGCCCGTTTCCTCGCACCCCTAGAATATGGCGATCTCCCTGACCAAGTGGCGGACAAGCTCAAGGCCTCGGTGCTGCACACATCGGGACCTGAGTGCCGGCTTAGTTCCTAAATCTAACAATAGCCGCCCGCGCCAACCGATCGCCCTGAGCTCCGTCGAAGGACCGTTGTCTAGGCGCAATCATGGTTCGACGTCCTTCCGCGGAAGGAACCACGAACGGATGGCGACAAAATTCTAGACGGACCAAAATAGCCTGAATCTGTAAATCAAGTGAGGGCGCAACCAACATGGATCTATCGTTGGAAGGAAAGATCGCCATAGTGACGGGCGGCAGCAAGGGAATCGGCCGGGCCACGGCGTTGGCGTTGGCCCAGGAGGGCGTGGACGTGGCGATCTGCGCCAGGGGCATGGAAGACCTGGAAGCCGCCGCCGCCGAGATCCGGGCCGCCACCGGCCGAAAAGTTCTGGCCGTGCAGGCCGACATGGGCAACCCCGACGACATCAAAAACCTGGTTGCAACCACGGTTGCCGAGTTGGGCGGAGTCGACATCCTGGTCAATAACGCAGTCAACTCCAAGGCGGCGCCCTTCATGGACCTGGCCGATGAGGACTGGTTGAACCACATCAACGTCAAGGTCATGGGCTACGTCCGCTGTTCCCGGGAGGTGATTCCCCACATGCAGGCCCGGGGTGGCGGAAGAATAATCCATATCGGCGGCATGGCTGCCCGGCAAGCGAATACACTTGCCAACAGCAACGGCGTAACCAATTCATCGGTCTCCAACATGGCCAAGAATCTCTCTGATGCGTTCGCGTCCGACGGAATCCTGGTCAACTGCATCCATCCCGGAACAACAAGGACCGAAAGGCAGACCCGAAGTCTGCTCGCTCGAGCGGACCATGCCAGTATTTCAGTTGAAGAGGCCGAACGCCGCGCCGTCGCGGACATACCGATCGGCCGTATGGTGGAATCCAAAGACATCGCCGACCTGATCTTGTTCCTGGTCTCAGACCGAGCCGGGGCCATCACCGGCCAGACCATCGCCGTCGAGGGAGGAGCAGGCCGGGGAATGAACTTCTAGCCCTCACGTTTGCCAACCGCATCCGATACTCTGAATGAGGCATCAGAACACACAAGCATAAAACGCAAGGCCCTATCAATTACGGGAAACTGGGCACGACCCCACCGGCGGTCTCACGACATGAACCAACAGGAACGATAGATGCATAACCTGGCTAACGGACTTGGACTCGCCTCACGAGCGCTAACCCGGCGGACCCTTTTCTTCCTCACTCCTTTGTTGCTGGTCCTGGCAGCGGCGTGTTCCTCGGACTCGAACGCCCCAATCTTCTCCAGTGAACAAGAAGCCGGCGGACCGGAATACTCCGCGATAATCATCACTCTGGACCATGGTGTGGGCCAGAACCGAATAATGTTCGGCGTCGTCACCCGCGAAGGTATGCCGGTGCATGGCGTGACGTCGGAAGTTGCCGCCTATTTCCTCGTGCCAGAGCAAGACGCCAGGGAACTGAAAGACTCGGCCACCGCTTCATTCGTAAGCTGGCCAACCTCGGTGGGCGGCGTATTCGCTGCGGAACTCGATCTGGATGTAGCCGGGGCCTATGAGATCGACATCGATTTCACGGCCAACGACGGCACACCGATATTTGCTCAGACCAGTTTCCTCGTCAAGGAAGAGCCTAGCACCCCGGCCATCGGCTCTCCCGCTCCGGCCAGCGTGACGCACACCGCCGCCGGCGCCGACAACATCTCCCATATCACCAGTTCTCCGGAACCGGACCCGGACCTGTATCAGATGTCCATCCACGAGGCGTTGCTGCAGAACAAGCCGCTGGTGATTGTGTTCGCCACCCCGGGCTATTGCGTTAGCGCCACCTGCGGTCCCCAGGTGGGAGAGTTGAGCAAGGTCAAAGACCGTGTGGGAGACCGGGCGAACTATATCCACGTTGAGGTCTTCGAAGACCCCCATCTGTTGAAAGGTGAAAGATCCACCGGCGACCGGGTGCCAGCGGTCGATGAATGGGGATTGCCCACAGAACCGTGGACATTCATCATCGACAGCCAGGGCTTGGTGCAGGCCAAATTCGAGCAGTTCACCACGGCCGATGTGATAGAGGCCAAGCTCCTGGAGATCCTCTAGCCGCCCGGTCCCGTTGCGTCGCGAACGTCGGTGGCGATGAGGTTGCCTCGGTATTTTCTGTAGGTGACAACCACACTTTCGCCGAGCACTTGGTGTTGTCTTAGATGCGAGGCGCTGATCCCGACAGGGCCGTTGGTGGAGAACTCCCAGACTTTGCCGTCACTGTCTCGAACCCGCAGCAGCTCGATCTCCACCAGATCGCGTTCCACCGCCTCGATGACCAGTCCCGTAACCGTGTTATCGCCGTCACCGCCGCAGGCCAGCCCAATCAGCAGCATGGCTGCGCCCGCGACCATGGCCATAGACACTTTCTTCAGGCTGCGCCGCTCCGGGGCCTGACTCATCCGAACTTAAATACTTTGGTGGCCGCCAGGGCGGTGGCAACCACCCAGCCGCCCATAGCCGCCAGGTAGGGCCAGGTTTCCCAGATGGGTTCGCTATCGATAGCCACGTCCCGCAGCGCCGCCAGCATGGGTGTAAGGGGAAGAGCGAACGACAACTCAGGCAATATCCAAGGCAGGGCCGCGGTGGAGAAAAACGTCCCGCCCAAAAACATCATAGGCAGTGCCACGGCATTCCCCATCCCGGATGCAGCAGCCGGTGACTTGGCCCAGGCGGACAGGATGAACCCGATATTCAAGAAAACGATGCTGCCCAACGCCGTGATCGCCAAGACCCAGACTATGTTTCCGTTGACGTGCCCGCCGAAGGCGAAAACGCCCAAAGACAGGATGATTCCCGCCTGCACCAACGCCAGAATCACGTGGGCCACGATCTCGGCGGCAAAGAATTTCCAGATGGGAAGAGGCGTCACCAAAAGACGCTTCAGTATCGACTGGTTCCGGAAGGTGCTGATGCGGACGGCGATGGAGATGATCGAGTTGGTCATGATGCCCAGCCCCAACAGCCCCAGCAGCACGTTGTCGAAATAGTCGACTTCAGATACCTGAATGACATCTGCAGTGAGAAGTTGGGACGGGATCACCGGGGCGCCGCCCGACTGGATATGAGAGACCAGATTACGGACCGCGCCGTCGACCAGTTGGTTCCGGTCAGGGTTGCGGGTGCTGTAAACCAGCATCACCGGCGCCGGTCCCTCAGCTTGGGCCTGCCCTGCCGGGTCGTCGAAAAGCTCTGGGATGATTATCAGGTAGCCCAGGTCGCCGTCAGCCACCTTGTCCCGCGCTGCCGCGATGTCGAGGTCTTCGAACTCCAGGTCCAAAAATTCGATCTCGCTGAGTCGTTCGCGGAAAAGTTCGGCCCTGGGACCGCCGGACTGGTCGATCACGGACACGTCGGCCGCGCCTACGCCGTTGAAATCGAACAGGCCGAATACCACCACCAACATCAAAGGGAAGAACAAAGCCCAGAAGATGGCCTGGCGGTTTCGCGCCATCATCTTCATATTTGCTAGGACAAGAGCGATCAACGTTAGTCTCGGAGCTCGCTGCCGGTCATTTCGAGGAAAACGTCTTCCAAGGTGACCGGGGTGATCTGTAGATTTTCCAGTCCCAGGCCGGCCTTGTCGATCTCATCCAGCATCGATCTCAATGCCGTGGGACTGTTGGCGAGTCTTAGCAGGTAGGTGTTCTCCGCTTTGGCGTCTTCATCAGCCGTTTCTTCGGACTGCTCTTCAGAATGAACCAACTCCACCCCGCCGTTCAGGGACTCCAATTGGGCCACGGTCATGGGCTTATCCAAAGTCAGTTTCACCGCATAGCTGGCTTTCAATTGATTGATCAGGCTCCGGGGCGTGTCCAACGCCAAGATCTGCCCATGGTCCATGATAGCCAGACGGTTGCAGAGCGTCTCCGCTTCTTCCATGTAGTGGGTGGTCATCACCACGGTAACGCCGCGCCCGTTAACCTCACGAATGAGGCCCCAAAGATTGCGTCGTGCCTGGGGGTCCAGTCCGGCGGTGGGTTCGTCCAATATCACCAGTTCGGGGTTGTTGACCAGGCTTGCCGCCACGGCGAACCGTTGCCGCTGGCCGCCCGAGAGTTCCGACATACGGCTGGCGGCCTTGTCGGCGAGTCCGACCTGATCAAGCAGAGACTCGGGCGAAACCTTGGAAGGGTAGAAACTTCCGAATAGGGCCAGAATCTCTTTGAGGTTCAGATAGTCGTAGTAGGCGGAGGCCTGGAGTTGCACACCGATCCGGGTCTTCACCTTGGCTGCGTCGGACTGTACATCCAGCCCCAAAACACTGACCCGGCCTTCCGTTGGTTTCTGGAGACTCTCGATAATCTCGAGAGTGGTGGTCTTACCGGCCCCATTCGGGCCTAATATCCCAAAGACCTCACCCCGTTCAACGGCAAATGTCACCCCGTCAACCGCGGTGAACGAACCGAATCGTTTAACTAGATTTTCAACTTGGACTGCAGGCTCCATAATAGCGCAGAAAATGATACCACAGTCCAGACTAAAACCGGGCCGGTGGACCGTGCGTGGCCAGGCACGAAATTTATTGACATCAATTGGGCCCTATGATAACGTTCGATGCGCTGCGGCGGCACATTGTACGACCGAGCCGTGAGCGATTCCGGACAATGATCTTGGCCCGGCCGAAAACGCCGCGGTGATAACATAGGAACCCCGACTCCAGAAGTCCGGTCCCGGTCCGCGGGACCACCAACCAGGAACCAATGACACGCAGTCACCAACCGCCGCCTCCGCTCCGCGCGCCAAACTGGGACAGCCCCAACGTAGGCCCAGTCCCTTCAGTTACAGCTAATCGGCCACCGTCATGGAACTAAGCCAACGGGGGGGATTCCATGATTGGTTCCGCGGAATCGCCGCATTTACGGTACTCGCAACCTTCGCCTTGGTCATTTTGGGCGGAGTGGTGCGTGTCACGGAATCGGGCCTCGGCTGCCCGGACTGGCCTGGCTGCGACGGCGGCATCTTCCCGCCCCTGGAAACCAAAGCCCTCATAGAATACTCCCACCGGATCACGGCGTCGTTCGTTGTTGGCCCGCTGATACTGTTCTTGTGCATCGCCGCTTGGGTACGGTATCGGCGGGAGCGCTGGGTCGTGATTCCTGCGACGCTGGCCTTCGGACTGGTTATAGCCCAAGCCGGACTTGGCGGCGCCACCGTTTTGAGTGAACTCCCTGGCGCAACGGTGATGGCCCACCTAGCAGTCGGTGAATCCCTGGTTGCAGTCCTGGTGCTGCTGGCAGTAGTGGCATACCGGGGACCCCTGTTGCTGGAGATGCCCGGCTGGGGGCTTGGAAAGACCCGGCGGTTTCCGATATTGGTAGTCATCGCCGGGGTAGCGGTATTCTTATTGCTGCTTTCCGGGTCCTACGTGACCATCACCGGGGCATTTGGCGCCTGCTCGGAATGGCCGACGTGCTTGTCGGATAACGCATTCCCCGGAGAGCGCCTGCAGGTCATTAACATGTTCCACCGCTACGTTGCTGCGGGCGTGGGCCTGTTCGTCCTATATAGTCTGCATCTGGGTTTCCGAGGCAGGACGCAGCCGAAAGAGATCAGGATCTTCTCCATGGCGGCGGTGGCCCTATTCGTGGCACAGGTCTTGGTCGGTGCAGTTGTTGTCTTTGGAGACTTCAGCCAGGACATGCGCGCCCTGCATCTGGCCATGGCCACATCTGTGTGGATCGCCGTATCCGCACTGGCTGTGATGACCTTCTCCAGCCCGGACACCCGTTGGGGCGGTGTGACTGATGGCTGAGGGAGTGGACTCCGGTCAGACAGCGGTTGAAAAGCCCGGCGGCGTCATAGCGCTGGCTAACGACTACGTGACGCTGATGAAACCGCCGATCATCGTCCTTTTGGTGATCACAGCCATCGGCGGTATGTTCCTGGCGGCGGAGGGTATACCGTCGCTCAAGACCCTGGCCTTCGTGTGCCTGGGAGGAGCATTGGGGGCCGGCGGCGCCAACGCCATCAACCATTTCTTGGACCAGGACATCGACGCCATGATGTCTCGCACGGTGAAGCGGCCCGTGGCCTCACACCGGGTCCAGCCGATCAGCGCCCTGGCCTTTGGAATCGCCCTCAACATTGGGGCCTTCTTGGTTCTGACCTACTGGGTGAACCTGCTCTCGGCTTCTCTCACGCTGGCGGCCACGCTTTTCTATGTTCTGGTTTACACCGGCTGGCTCAAGCGCACCACTCCCCAGAACATCGTCATCGGCGGAGCCGCTGGAGCGATTCCCCCTGTAGTCGGCTGGACCGCTGTCACAGGCAGCCTAGAACTGCCGGCCCTTTATCTATTCACCATCGTATTTTTCTGGACTCCACCCCATTTTTGGGCCCTGGCTTTGATGATTCAGAAAGACTACCAACGGGCAGGCGTGCCGATGTTGCCGGTGGTGGTGGGGGAAGAACGCACCACCCAAAATATCTTCGTATACAGCCTGGCTCTGGTGGCGTTGACCCTGCTCTTCGCCGCTTCCGATGCTGTGGGTCTGGTGTATCTGGGATCGGCGGCGGTCCTGGGAGCGATATTCGTCGCCTTCGCCTGGAAGCTCAAGACCGACTATTCCATCCGCCGTGCCAAGCACCTATATCTATTCTCACTTCTTTATCTGGCCCTCCTTTTCGCGGTCATGCTGGCGGACGGCGTTTACCGGTTCTAAGCCCGGCCTGCTCCCATTCCAGTGTTCCTCCAAGCCAACCGGCAAGGGGCCGCCGCATGCCCAGATACGTTGACAGGCAAGTTAGGCCTGTGTTAAGTTCCCCAATGGTTAGTGAAATTTGGCACATACACGCTCAAGCAACCGTGATTCTGGGTCGAAAAAGTCCCTCCCAAACGGCCTGCTTCGGGCCCAGATTCCAAGCTAAAAACCCTGGGAGTCATGAAATGGGGCTGTTGCCCTTCCGGCGGGAAGGATATCTAGCGAAACCTTCCGCCTCGATCTCCAGCGCACCCACGGGACGCCGCAGTAGTCTGAAGAACCGAACGGTCCTCTTTGGTCTAATAGCGGCCCTTTTCTTGTTCGCTACCGGATGTTTCAAAGACGACATGTCAACTTGGGAAGCTTTCGGTCCCGTTGCCCAATCGCAGCTAGACTTGTTCAACGTCACAATGTGGCTGATGGTGGTGGTATTCTTTCTGGTTGAAGGCGTGCTGCTCTACGCCATCATCCGCTACCGCAAGCGCCCAGGGCAGCCAAGGCCGCCACAGACCCACGGCAACACTACATTAGAGATCGTGCTAACGATCATCCCCACGATCTTGGTGATGGGGTTGGGCATCTGGTCTGTTTTCGTACTATTTGAGATTGACAAGCCTCCCTCCGACGGCCCCACGCCATTGGAGGTAAACGTCACCGGCCACCAATGGTGGTTCGAGTTCGAATATCCCGACGCAGGCAACGGCAAGAAGATTATCACCGCCAACGAGTTGCGCATCCCGGTAGACCGGCCCATCCAGCTGAATCTCTTCTCGGACGATGTGATTCACAGCTTCTGGGTGCCCAAGCTTGCCGGAAAGCTGGACATGGTGCCTACCCACAACAACAAGATGTGGTTCCAGGCGGACTCAGACAAGATTGACGAAGATCTGCCGGTCACATTATTCGGGCAGTGCGCCGAATTGTGCGGTATAGCCCACGCTCTGATGCGTTTCCGCGTCATTGTGATGGAACAAGCTGATTTCGATTCTTGGGTTGCCGGCTACGGACCGCCTCCCACGATCACCGACAAAGCCAAGAAAGGGGCGCAAGTGTTCGCGGCAAACTGCACTCTGTGCCATACTATCGATGGGCCAGATGACCCGGCGCTTTCTGCCAGCCGATTGGCTGGATTCTTGACCGGCGGAGATATCACTCCCGTACCGGCGCCCAATCTGACCGACCTCCGGACCCGGCAGACTCTGGCGGCAGGCCTGATGGAACTGTCAGAGACCACTCTCAGCAACTGGCTGCACGATCCGGAAGACATCAAACCTGGCAACTATATGTCAGCACGCGCGGTCCTGTACCAAAGCGGTTCCGTTAGCCTGGACGAAGAAGAGATAGATGCCCTGATCGGGTATCTGTTGGACCTGCGGTAGATTCGACCGATAGGAGCAAAGACTGCGGAGTTACCACCGGACTAACCGGTGGGAGACCCGGAGAAAGCATACGATGGCAGCGATAACAGGCGTATTAGCACGGCCAACGAGCTACGCGGGCATTTGGGGTTGGATGACTACAGTCGACCACAAACGCATCGCCGTACTTTACGGCGTAACCGCTGTGATTTTCCTGCTTATCGGGGGCGTAGAAGCAGGCTTCCTCCGCATGCAGTTGGCATCAGCGGATAACGACTTCATGGGCCCCGCAAGATTCAACCAGTTGTTCACGATGCATGCAACAACCATGATATTCATGGTCATCATGCCGCTGTCGGTCAGCTTCTTCAACTTCGTGGTGCCGCTGGCGATCGGCGCGCGGGATGTTGCATTCCCCAGGCTCAACGCTCTGAGTTATTGGATCTTCTTGTTCGGCGCGCTCATAATGCACATGAGCTTCCTCGTAGGCCAAGTGCCAGACGCCGGCTGGTTCTCTTACGCCAACCTCACCGAGAAGCCCTTCAGCATCGACCGGGGTCTGGACTATTGGGCGATCGGCCTTCTGGTCATGGGAGCGGCTTCCGTGGCGGGCGCGCTGAACTTCGTAGTCACGATAATCAACATGCGTGCCCCTGGCATGTCCATGATGCGTATGCCGGTATTCGTGTGGATGACCCTCATAACGTCCATCCTCTTGGTCCTAGCCTTCCCCGTGATCACCGTGGGACTGATCGAGTTGACCATGGACCGGAATTTCGGGACCCATTTCTTCATCCCGGCCGAAGGTGGCGACCCGATCCTTTGGCAGCACCTGTTCTGGGTCTTCGGCCATCCTGAAGTCTACATCCTGATCCTGCCTGCCATGGGTATAGTGTCAGAGATTTTCCCGGTGTTTTCCGGCAAACCTTTGTTCGGCTATCCATTCATCGTGTTCTCCGGAATAGTGATCGGCATCATGGGCTGGGCGGTTTGGAGCCACCACATGTTCACCGTGGGCCTTGGTCCGGTGGCGAACTCGGTATTCACCATAACTACCATGCTGATCGCGGTCCCGACCGGCGTGAAAATCTTCAACTGGATCGGTACGCTGTGGCGGGGGGCCATCGAGTTCACCACAGCGATGATGTTCGCCCTAGGGTTCATCGCGTTGTTCATCATTGGCGGTCTAAGCGGCATATCGCATGCCATTTCCCCGTCGGACTTCCAACAGCAGGACACTTACTACATCGTCGCCCATATCCACTACGTTCTTTTCGGCGGATCGATCTTCGGCGCATTCGCCGGCCTCTACTATTGGTATCCCAAACTTACCGGCAAGATGCTAGATGAGACCTTGGGAAAGCTGAATTTCTGGCTGATGTTCATCGGCATGAACCTGACGTTCTTCCCGATGCACTTCCTTGGTTTGAACGGCATGCCCCGCAGAATCTACACCTACACCGCAGAATTCGGCTGGGAGAATCTAAACCGATTAGCAAGCTTGGGCTACATCGTACTGTTCTTCGCGTTTCTGGTCTTCATATATAACCTCTGGCAGACCCGCAATTCACGGCGGGTTAGCCACGACCCCTGGGACGCCCTCGGACTGGAGTGGAGCATCGCTTCCCCGCCTCCAGCGTACAACTTCGCGGAGATTCCCCAAGTCGAGGGACTAGACCAGTATTGGATCATGAAAGAGAGGGCCCGGGCCGCCGGAACTCCCCTCACCGAACCCGAGGCTTTAGTGGACCCAAGTTCGATTCATATGCCCAGCCCGTCGTACTGGCCAATCTTCACTGCTGTGGGCGTGGCCCTGATCGGCGGCGGACTGCTTTCCCATTACGCCATCAGCTTCTTGGGCGGCGCAATAGCAATGATAGGCGTCATCGGCTGGGGCAACGAGCCCGCGGCCGCGCCCAGCGAGCATCATTAGGAGACTGAAATCTTGGCCCACGCTGTAGAACCTGAATACACAACCACCGGTCTAAGCCACCGGAAAATGCTCATGTGGGTGTTCTTGGGGTCGGACTGCCTTTTCTTCGGCGCCCTGATCGCCACTTACATGGTCTACCGCGGCCAAAGCTTGGTCGGGCCCTATCCCATCGACATCATCAGCGTTCCGGTCACAACCATCAGCACATTTGTCTTGCTGATGAGCAGTTTCGCCATGGTGCAGGCGCTGGCGGCGACGAACGCAGACAATAAACGGGGCATAGTCGGCTGGCTGTTGGCCACGGCCTTCCTCGGCGCTATTTTTATCGGGTTCCAGGTCTTCGAATTCAACTCGTTCAAGAACGAAGGGCTGACTTTGGGAGGCAACTTATTTGGCGCCTCCTTCTTCACGCTCACCGGGTTCCACGGCGCTCACGTAACATTGGGAATCATCTGGCTCCTGGCCATGGCCATAATGGCGGCCAAGGGGCGCGTGGGCCCCAAAACTGCTTTGGACGTCGAACTTCTCGGTTTGTACTGGCACTTCGTTGACATCGTTTGGATCGTGATCTTTACACTGTTATATCTGATCGGCGGTTTTGATGCAGGCCCTCTCGTTCCGCCGGGCGGATAACATCGATCTCATGCCTATCTCCTTCAGGAGTACCTCGGAATAAATATGGCCCACGAAACCCAACAAGACATTCACCACCCCTCGACCAAGCAATATGTGCTGATCGCGATAATCCTGTTCGCGATCACGATCGTCGAATTCTTGTTGATCTGGGACAGGGTTGGCATCCAAGACGACCTAGGCTCCGCCAAGATACCATTGTTGGTCGGCCTGTCGGTGGTCAAGTTCTACATCGTAATCATGTTCTACATGCACTTGCGATTCGACGACAAGATCTTTACCCGAATCTTCATCGCGGGATTGGCTCTAGCGTTCTTGGTGGGTGTGGCACTGCTAGGGCTTTTCACGGGCCTGAACGGCGATCAGAGGTCTTACGCCTTAGACCGGGCCATTCCGTACGTTGAACACGCTGAGACTGAAAAAGCAGAAGAGACGACCACTCCGGCTGCAGGCGGAACTACCGAAACCGCTGCGCCGGGTCCAATTACGCTCACCATCAGCGCGGTAGGCGATTCCTTGGCATTCGATACCTCTGACATCACGGCTTCGCCCGGGGATGAAGTTACCATCACTTTCATCAACCCCTCAACCGCAAACACCCACAACATTGTCATAGTGGAAGACGGCACCAAAGACGCGGTGGCCACCGACGGAACTGTCGCCGGGCAAGATAACAACTGGGTGAAACCAGGAGACTCAAGGGTGATCGCCAACTCGGTATTGATCGGTCCCGGAGATTCGGGCGAGGTAACGTTCACGGCTCCGGCCTCGGGAACTTATCAGTTCGTGTGCACTTTCCCCGGACACAATTTCACCATGTTCGGAGACTTCGTAGTCAACTAGCCCCACTTTCGTGTGAATCATAAAAATCCCCTCGGGTCAGCCCAAGGGGACTTTTTTATTCCGCTAAATAATACTAAGCCCATCAGCCTTCCACGAAGTGTCCGCCATCGGCATCTACCTCCAAGACACGTTCCCGGACCACGGCATCGGCGTTCAAGATGCCGTAGATGTGAGGATAGATCTCCCCTGAGCGGCTTGGCTCGTTCTTCAGGGGCGAAGTGAGCCTCTCTAGGTCAACATCCAGCACCAAGAGACCGGTCTCGCCGGGGTAGAGACGCCCCGCTACCTTGAGTAGCTGCGGTATGTCCTTGGAACAGTGGATGAAGCCTTCCTCCGCCAGACTGGGCGCCGCGTATTCGCCGGCCGGGCGGGCGGCTTCCCAGGCGTCTTTATAGGTCAAATGAAATATCAATGCCATGATTTGGTCTCCGAAAGGATATCGACCGGAGCGGCCCTGCAAAATCGCCGCGAACGTCCCGTCGCCGCAAATTGTACCCCAAGGCGGCGGGTGATAGGATGAAACCCGCAACAAACGGGGAGGACTTCCAGAATGCGCTCCGAAAGACACGAGGGGAACGGGCTTCAGTACATCACGGTGGTGCCAGACGAATACTCGGCCGACTCATCCTATCCCTTAGTGGTCATGCTGCACGGCTTCGGCGCCAACATGCAAGACCTCGCCGGCTTGGCCCCCGCCATCAACGCCGACGGCTACGTCTACGCCTGCCCCAACGCTCCGATCTCATTCGAGCTCGGTCCGGGCCAAATAGGGTTCGGCTGGATGACACCCAGAGGCGGCGGCACCGCCGAGGAAACCTCCAATTCAGAAAAGCTCCTCAGCGATTTCTTCGACGCCGTATTTAAACAGTTCAACGTTGGACCTGGCCAGGCAGTGTTACTGGGTTTCTCGCAAGGCGGCGGGATGACCTACCGCTGCGGGCTCGGAATGGCGGACCACTTCGCCGGGTTGGCAGCTTTGAGCGCCACGCTCCCAGACCAAGACGAGCTTGCGGCCCGGTTGCCTGAGGGACGCGGCCAGTCCATCTTCATCGGGCACGGCAGATTCGACCAGATGGTCTCGGACGACTCGGCGCAATCGGCAAAGTCGTTTTTAGAAAGCAACGGCTACAGTCCGGAGTTCCACATCTACGACATGGCCCACGAGATCAGTGGCGAAGAGCTCGCCGACCTTGTTCCCTGGATGACCAAGGTGCTGCCTCCCAAAGAATAAGCCGTTAGCTGTCGTCACCTTTCCAGGACATAACCCGGTCGACGGTGATCTGCAAAAGGACCATGCGTTCCTCTCCCAGCAACTCCTTGGCGTACTCGCTGCCGCGCCCAGGTCCATCGTAGAGCACGCACATCCGCTCCACCACCTGGTCCAAGTCATCTGACGTTATCTCCGCCTGTCCCTCCAGCACCACATAGGACAAGGGCCGCTCCGGCGCCGCGATGGACAGCGCTACCGACGGATTGCGCCGGATATTCCGGACCTTGACCGCGCCGCCGTCAGCCATGACCCAAGCCCGGCCTTTGGCCCCGTGTTCGCCGTCCCAGAGGAACCAGACCGGCGCAACGTGGGGCGTACCCGCCGGCCGCAGCGTCACCAGATGGGCGATCATCGGTTGGGTTAGCAATAGTTCCTGTTCTTCTTTGCTGAGTCTGGCCATAGCTATGCTCCGTATAGTCTCAAGTGAGGGTTTGGCCTAATATATCAGATTAGACAGTTCGCACCAGGAAATCATTTCAGTAACGGGGACGGCCGATGGGGTCAAACAAATGAAACTTCGGGCCTTGGTTCTCGGCGCCGCGGCACTCCTGGCGGTCGCTTGCGGCGGCGGCGCCACGCCGGAGGCCGCCATCACCGCCCCAAGTCAGGCGGCGACCCAATCTTCCACCAGCGCCGCTCCGGGACCTCAAACGACCCCATCCGCCGTCCCGACCGCGCTTGAGGCTTTAATCAGCTTCCCTGAAGACGAGGGCCCCCATGATTCCGCCATCGAGTGGTGGTACTTCAATGGGCTGCTGATCGACGACCGGGACCGGGAATACAGCTACCACTATGTCACTTTCCAAAGCGAGGCCACCGGGACCGCCGTTCCCCATCTGCTGCAGGCTAGCCTAGGCGACCACACGGCCGGCGAGCACCTGACCGGAGAGCAGGTGCTGTTGGACACGCTAGACCGGGACGCAACCGGAGTCGACGTTGCCGTGAACGGGTGGAAGATGCGGGGAGACGGGGAGTCCTACAGTCTGGGATTCACTCTGGGGGAATACACCCTAGATCTTGAGGCGGTCTCCATCAGGCCTCCCGTGCTGCATCAGGGGATCGGGCTGGTCAACCTGGGCCCCGCCGGCGACACCTTCTACTACACACGCCCCCGCCTGGATGTGACCGGAAGCATCACCATCGGCGGCGAATCGCGTCCCGTAACCGGCGTAGCCTGGATGGACCACCAGTGGGGCGACGTCATCGGACAGAGGGTCGGTTGGGATTGGGTTAGTGTGCAGTTGAACGACGGCAGCGACCTGATGGCGGTATTGGTCTGGGACCCTTCGAACAGGGCTCCATTTGCACGATACGGTACCCTTGTTTCTCCGGAAGGCTCTGTGTTAACGCTGGAAGAAGATGACGTTTCGATCACCTCTGCGGAGACCTGGACCAGCCCGGTCACCGGCATCGAGTATCCTAGCGGCTGGACTCTGACTGTCGATTCACTGGACCTCAGCTTGGAACTGGAGCCCGTGTTGGTTGACTCGGAGTTCGCCGGCAGCCGGTTCACCCCGGCAGCCTATTGGGAGGGGGAGGTAAGGGTGGCGGGGACGAGCCAAGGGCGCAACGTGACCGGCAGGGGGTTTGTGGAACTGGTGGGCTATGACCCTAGCCAATTGGAGCCAACCCCGGTCCCTTGATCGAGCGCAGTATTCCCAGGCGTCTCTAGGAAGTAATCAGCCCCTTGATGATCTCCGAAACCCTGGCCTGCTCTGCCGGGATATCCGCCGGCTGCACGGGGATGGGCAGGGCGCTGAGCTCGGCCAGCACGGGGCCGGACAAAAGCACTGCTTCTTCTTCGGTCAGCTCCCATCTGCGGGCGATGTCCGCGGCCCCGTAGAGCACGGCCTGACGAAAGCCATAGTCGGCCACGGCGCGGTTGGCTATGTCGATGAGTTTTTCCATCTCTCTAACCTAGGTTGCCGAGGCCCAGGCGCCGCCGTCGATGATGTAGGTGCTTCCGCTTACGTAAGAAGCTTCGTCCGAGGCCAGCCACAACACGATATTGGCGATCTCGTCTGCGGTGCCCACCCGGCCCATGGGATGGCCATCGTTCCGGCCGGAGAACGCCTCGGCGCTGGCGGTGCTGCCCCGCATCTGAGGGGTGTCCACGCCACCGGGCGCGATGCAGTTGATGCGCACGCCTTGGGAGGTGTACTGGCTGGCGGCAACCGTAGTCAAGTGGATAACTCCAGCCTTGCTCACGGCATATGGCACGGAGTAACCGACGCCGCGAACGCCCGACATCGACGAGATGTTGACGATGGACCCTCCGCCGTTGGCGGTCATGGCGGGGATGGCGTACTTGCAACTGAGGAACACGCCCTTCAAGTTGGTCTCCATGGTCAGGTCCCAGAGCACTTCATCCACTTCCACCAGGGGCGGGGTGCGAATCAGGATCGCTGCGCCGTTGACCAAGATGTCCAACCGGCCGAACCGGGTGACCGCCTCGTTGACCATCCGCTCAACTTGAAACGCGTCGGAGATGTTCACGTCCACCGTGGCGGCCGTTTCAGGCGTGGCTTCCATCAGAGACAGCGTCTCCTCAGCCCCAGCGATGTTCCGGTCGGCGACCACCACCCTGGCACCTTCACGGCCAAACCTTTGGCAGATAGCCCGGCCGATACCCGAGGCCCCGCCGGTGACGATGGCGACCTTGTTTTCTAGCCTGCCGGTCAAATTGGTGCTCCTGAGGCAGTTTTGTGGATAGGCGCAGATTGTAGCACACGTCTAGACACGAACGGCGCAGACTAAGGCTGAAGAGGAAATCGGTCGCCTGGGCAGCGGTGTATCACAGCGTTGGCCACGCACAACTTCCGCAGCCGGTACATCTCTTCAGACCCGGCCACCGTACGGAGACTCAGAAACGCTGCATGGCTCGGGTACCAAACGGCCAGAATCTCATCAACTCCATCATGCTCGCAGCCGACCGGTTGGCCAGACACCGGGGTACGCCAGATCACCTTCCCGCCAACCCGACCAACCGACGTGTCGATTGCGGCCATATAGGTCCGGTACTCATAGCCGTCCGGATAAGAGGCAGCATCAGTGTAGCGGTTGAGGTTAAGCATCATGACCGGAAGATCGTGGCTGCTCTCCGCCGTCGCTGTTATCGAATCGATCTCTGATTGCACTCTAGCTATGTGTTCGTTCATCATTAAAACCTGACCTTGGCGATGGAGTTGCTACTGTCTGGCGGAGGCAATTATACCGAATAGGCGCCAGAGCAAGCCCTGCTGCGCTATGCGTGGCGCAGTTACCCAGTGAGGTTCGGCCTGTCCATTCCCCTTGCCTCAACCCCCACCACCAGTTATGATTCTCTTCGTGCCTACGCACACGTGATTATTCGCAGCTTGGAACGTCTTTCAAAGTGACCTCGGAAAACCTCAAAACCGCGCTCTACGACACCCATGTTCCCTTGGGCGGACGCATGGTTGAATTTGGGGGTTGGGACATGCCGGTGCAGTACCCGTCCGGCATCCTGGCCGAGGTGAAGGCCGTACGCACTGCTACAGGCTTATTTGACGTGTCCCACATGGGCCGCCTCTATCTGTCCGGCCCCAAAGCTACCGAATTTCTCGACTGGGTGCTCACGGGTTCCGCAGCGTCCCTCGCAGTCGGCCGGGCCCGTTACTGCATGATCTGTAACGAGAAGGGCGGCGTGATTGACGACACGATCTTTTACCGCCTCGCCGAAGACCGGTACCTGCTGATCCCCAACGCCGGCAACCGCCCTGCGGTAGTTGCCTGGTTCCAACGCTGGATCGACGAAAAGTTCTCTCCGGGCTGCACCATGGAAGATGTCACCGCATCGACCGGCCTGATCGCCTTCCAGGGCCCCGGTACGGCGGAAGTGATTGACCGATTGGCCGACACACCTCTTTCCGGCATGCGGCCGTTCTCTTGGGCCGAGCGCAACGTCCAGGGGGCGCCGGTATTCGTGGGCCGGACCGGTTACACGGGAGAGGACGGGTTCGAGATGCTGGTCCCAGGCCCCGATGTGGTCAAAGTCTGGACCGCCCTCACCGGCTCCGGTGCGGTTCCCTGCGGACTAGGCGCCCGGGACGTGTTGCGCTTGGAAGCAGGCCTGCCACTCCACGGCCATGAAATCGACGAAGAGACCACGCCCATCCAGGCTGGATTAGACCGGTTCGTGCGCTTCGATAAAGAATACATCGGTTCCACCGTGCTGAAAGACCAGCATGAGAACGGAGTCCAACGAAAATTGGTGGGGTTCACCCTGCCGGGCCGCAGCGCCCCCCGCGCCGGGTACAGCCTGCTAGACCAGGGAGAAACCATCGGCAGTGTGACCAGCGGCAGCTATTCACCTACCCTTGACACCAGCATTGGCATGGGCTACGTTTTGGAGCGTTATGTCGAGTCCGGTACGACGCTGGATCTGGACATTCGGGGCCGCACTGTTCAGGTTACTGTGACAGAGCTCCCTTTCTACACCCGCCCCAGGAGGACCTGATCAAAGTGAGCCCCGACGACCGCAGATACACCAAAGAGCACGAGTGGGTCATGCTCGACGGCGCGGCAGCCAATATCGCCGTCGCCGGCATCACCGACTTTGCCCAGGACCAACTGGGAGACATCGTATTTTTCGAACTGCCCAAGGTTGGCGACAGCCTGACCCATCTGGACAAGATGGGTGAGGTCGAATCGGTGAAGGCGGTCTCAGACCTATTTTCTCCCATCGACGGCGTGGTGACGGAGATCAACGAGAAGCTGCTAGACCATCCCGAGTTGGTCAACGCAGACCCCTTCGGCGAGGGCTGGCTGATCAAGGCCACCATTTCAGACACCGCGCAGCTCGACGGTTTGATGACCGCCGCGGAATATGACGCATTCACCGCCGCGCCGTAATGACTGCTACCCACCCCAACACGCCCGGACTGAACGAGGGGCACTTTCAGTCACACTACATCCCCAACACCACTGACGAACAGGCAGAGATGCTGGCCGCTCTGGGCATCGATTCCATCGACCGCCTTTTCGCCGATATCCCCGAACAATTTCGCAATCCAGCATTGGACCTGCCCGCGCCTCTATCGGAACTGGAGATCCAGAAAGAGCTGGCTGGCATGGCCGCCAAGAACCGCCCATTGGGCAGCGGCCCTTCTTTCTTGGGCGCAGGCTCCTACGACCACTTTATCCCCGCGATAATCAAACCGTTGATAATCCGGGGCGAGTTCCTCACCGCCTACACCCCCTACCAAGCCGAGGCCAGCCAGGGGACCCTCCAGGTGATCTACGAGTTTCAGACGCTGATCTGCAACCTTTACGGCATGGAGGTGGCCAACGCCGGCATGTATGACGGCGCCACCAGCCTGGCCGAGGCCGCTTTGATGGCCTGCCGGGTGACCAAACGGGAGAAAGTGGCGTTGGCCGACAGTATCTCTCCTGCCTATTCCGCCGTGATCCGCACCTACTGCCAGTCTCAAGACATCGCGGTGGAAACCGTGGACCCATCCAGCCCAGAGCTAGGCGAAGAGACGGCTTGTATCGTGCTGCAATACCCCAATTATTTCGGATACATCGAAGACCTGCAAAATCTGGTCGACGCCGCCCACGCCCAGGGCGCGCTGGCGGTGGTTTCCACCGACCCGACAGCCATGGGCATGTTCCAGACTCCGGGCCACTACGGCGCCGACATCGTCACCGGCGACGGTCAGCCACTCGGGATTCCTTCAAGCTACGGCGGCCCCTACGTTGGACTTTTCGCCACCAAACAGGAATACATCCGCCAGATGCCCAGCCGGCTTTCGGGCCGAACGCTGGACAAGAACGGCAAGACGGGCTACGTGCTGACCCTGCAAACCCGGGAGCAGCACATCCGCCGGGAGCGGGCCACATCCAACATCTGCACCAATGAAGCGCTGTACGCGCTGGCCGCCACCATCTATCTGGCCGCAATGGGCAAGCAGGGGCTCCGCCAGGTGGCCGAGTTGTGCTACCACAAGGCCCACTACGCAGCCGCCAAGATCAGCGAACTACCGGGCTATTCGCTGCCCATAGACGGCCCTTTCTTCCAAGAGTTTGTCGTCCAGTGCCCCTCCTCTCCCGCCGAGATCAACCGGAAGCTGATGGAGCAGAACATCCTGGGCGGCCTGGACGTTAGTGATCAGGTCACGAACGGCATGTTGCTCTGCGTCACCGAGATGAACTCCCAAGAGGATATCGATGCGCTGGTTGCGGCGTTAAGGGAGTTCAAGTAATGCAACAAGGCGGAAACCGGCAGACCGAAAAATTGCTGCTCGAAAGAAGTGTGCCCGGCCGCGTGGGCGTGGTTATGCCGGGCTTGGATGTCCCTGCCCAGCCCCTGCCAGACACCTCTCTGTTGCGGGACGAACTGCCCTTGCCGGAGGTGTCGGAGCCTGAAGTTGTCCAGTACTTCACCGGGCTGAGCCAGTTGAACTTCTCCATCGACACCCATTTCTACCCCTTGGGCAGTTGCACCATGAAGTACAACCCCAAGATCAACGACGAAGTCGCTTTCGCGCCGGGATTCGCAGGTATCCACCCCATGCAGCCCGTCGAGCAGTCCCAAGGGGCTCTCGAGTTGCTGTACAAGCTTCAAGGATTCTTGGGAGAGATCACCGGACTGTCCGCCGTGGGGCTCTCAACGCTGGCCGGAGCCCACGGGGAACTGGCCGGCATGCTGATGATCCGGGCCCACCACCTGGCAAACGGCGATACCGGACGCATCAAGGTGGGCATTCCAGACAGCGCCCACGGCACTAACCCCGCCTCGGCCGCCATGGCCGGCTTCGAGGTCGTGGAGCTGGCATCGGACAAAGACGGCAACGTTGACCTAGCGGCGCTGCACGAGATAGCCGGTCCCGATCTGGCCGGAGTAATGATCACGCTGCCCAGCACCTTGGGCCTATTCGACACTAATATCGTTGAGGTCTGCCGGATCGTCCACGAAGCCGGCGGCCTGGTCTACGGTGACGGCGCCAACATGAACGCCCTCCTGGGACGGGTGAAGCTGGGCGACCTGGGCTTTGACGTGGCCCACCTGAACCTGCACAAGACATTCAGCACACCTCACGGCGGCGGCGGGCCCGGGGCCGGACCGGTGTGCACCACCAGTCAACTGGCCCCCTACCTGGCGGCGCCCATCGTCACGCAAAACGGCTGGGCGTACGAGTTTTCCACGCCGGAAAAGAGCATCGGGAAGCTTAGCGGTTTTCACGGCAACTTCGGGGTGCTGGTGCGTGCCTATACCTACATCCGGACCTTGGGCGGCGCGGGGATCAAGTCCATCAGTGGCAACGCGGTCCTGAACGCCAACTACATGATGAACGCCCTGCGCGGCGTCTATCACCTGCCCTACGACCGCACCTGCATGCACGAAGCAGTATTCTCCGCCGATTGGCAGAAAGAACGGGGTTCCAGCGGCCTGGAAATCGCCAAACGGTTGCTGGACTACGGCTTCCACGCTCCGACCATGTACTTCCCGCTGATCGTCCACGAGGCGTTGATGATCGAACCAACAGAGTCAGAGACCAAGGAGACCATCGATTCGTTCGTTCAGGCACTCATCGACATCGACCGCGAGGTCACGGAGAACACCGAGCTGGTGAACAACGCCCCCCACACCACCCCGGTGGCCAGGCTGGATGAGGCCAAAGCGGCCCGCCAACCCGACCTACGCTGGCAGCCAGAGGCGGCGGACTAGCGATCAAGGGTCGCCGAGGAGAACCGTGTGGCCCTGCTATCACGCCCGTCGAACCGCGCTAGTTATCGGCCTAGCCGTTCTTCTCCTCCTCCAGTAGCGCGTTCAGCGCATCCTCGTCTACCCGCACTTCCACCCCGGCGCGTTCTTCCTGTAGCAGCATGGCCACACGGGAGTCGCGGTCGCCCCAGCCCCGGTTGATGGCTTCGGTCATCTCCATCAGCGTCAGGTTAGCCAGGCGCATGGGAACGTCGAATTCGCGGCCCACCGAAACCGCCAAGTCCACGTCTTTTCGCGCCAACTTCAGGGCGAAGTCCGGCGGGTCGAATTTGCCGGGCAGCAGATGCTCGGCCATTCCCTCAAAGGGCCCGCGCCGTCCCGTGGCGCCCTTGCGGACCGCCTCCCATAGCGCCAAAGGCTCCACGCCTGCTTTGACGCCCATGGTGAACACCTCTGCCAAGGCCGCCTGGATGATATATCCGGCGCAGTTGTGCACCAACTTGGCCACCGCGCCACTGCCGATGGGGCCAACGTAGTAGGCTTTATCGCCGATGGCATCCAGCACCGGCTTGCAGCGGTCGAACACGTCCTTGTCGCCCCCGACCCAGATGGCCAGGTTGCGGCTGGCCGCGCCCCTGGGGCCTCCGCTCACAGGCGCATCCAGGACGTCGATGCCCCGGGCCGCGGCCTCAGCATGGATCTTGCGTATCATGCCCGGAGTGCTGGTGCTCAGGTCGAAGTAGACCTTGCCGGCGCTCATGCCCTCCATAATCCCCGCTTCGCCCAACGCCACAGCCTCGACTTCGGTTGGTCCAGGCAGCGAGGTGAACACGATCTCCGACTGCTCAGCCACCTCTCTGGGAGTATCCGCCCACTTCGCGCCGGCTTCCAGGTGCCGGGTGGCCGACACAGGGTTGATGTCGTGGACCACCATCTCGTTGCCGCCGTCCAGGGCGTTGTAGGCCATACTTCCGCCCATGGTGCCCAGTCCGATAAATCCTACCTTCATATTGTCCTCCGCAGCGGGGTGATCCCGCGCTTGTTTGTTCCTGGTTGGCGGAGCCTACGATAGCATGGCTGGGCAGGCTGGCGCGACTTGGGATTCGAGCGCAAGACAACAACAAATTTCGGACAGAATAATCGTGATTTTTTCCACAATATAGACACACTTATCTATGCTTACGTATGATTATGGGAAGTTACATATGCCAGATCTTTGGAGATGACCCATGGCTTCGCTACGGACCCCCCTATGCGACCTTTTGAAGATTGACACGCCCATCGTGCAAGCCCCCATCGGGCCGGCGACAACTCCCACGATGACGGCCGCCGTTTCCAACGCCGGCGGTCTGGGGATGTTGGCCTTCCTCCGTCGGGATGCCGACGATGTCCATAGGCTGATCAGCGAGACCCACGAGCTGACGGACCGGCCATTCGGCGGGAACTTCATCCTACGTGGCTTAGAGGGGACCGACGATCGGCTAGACGCCTGCCTCGAGTCCGGGGTCGATGTTGTCTCATTCCATTGGGACGAGCCGTACGATTATGTTGAGCGCGTCCACGCGGCCGGCGCCTTGTTGATGTACACCGTTGGCGACGCCGAAGCGGCCAGGAGGGCCGTGGCGGCGGGTGTCGATATCATCGTGGCGCAAGGCTGGGAGGCGGGCGGCCACGTCCGGGGCGACGTTGCAACGATGGCGATGTTGCCGGTGGTCGTGGACGCGGTGGCCCCGGTCCCTGTGATCTCCGCCGGCAGCATCGCCGATGGCCGAGGCATGGCGGCCGCACTGATGCTGGGAGCGGACGGCGTATGGATCGGGACTCGGTTCGTGACCAGCGATGAAGCGGACGTCGACCCTTCTTATAAAGAGCGCATCATCAACGCTTCTGAAACCGGCACGCTCCTGTCCTCCAAGGTTTTCAACGGGGGTTGGGCCGCTGGAGGCAGAGCCTTACGCAACAACACCATCGAGAATTGGGAAGCCGCGGGCAGCCCAGAAGTTGGGGAAAGGCCTGGCGAAGGCGAGGTCATCGCGAAAGCAGCAGATGGCGGGCCGGTGGAACGGTACTCGTCCATCGCTTCATATTCGGGTGTGGCGGGCGACTTGGAAGGGCTATCCAACTGGGCCGGACAGGGCGTCGGCCTGATAAAACGGGTCCAACCGGCCGCCGATATCGTCCGGGAGATCACTGAAGAAGCGATTCAGGTATTGAGGAAGGCTAGCACGCTTTGGCGAGTAGCGGATGCGCCTGATTCGCTGACTACATGGTGCGATAGAATGACGCCAGAAACCTCGCATTTGATAGGAGCGCTATAAAGCATGGTGGACCAGCAGGAAAAACTGTGGACCTTCGACTCGGTAGAAGCGGGCCAGGTTGGCAACGAAACGGTGGTTGATATCAGTGCGGAGAACATCGCGGAGTACGCGCGGTTGGCTTTGAATGAATCTCCCGCGTACCAGTCGGACGCCAGCGGTCTCGTGGCCATGCCCACCATGGTCCTGAGCTATGCGCCGTTGCTTCGCGAGGAGATTGCGGAAGCCAACGGGTTCGTCGCCGTTGAGGTATCGAAGACTGCCCGAAGCCAGACCCCGTTCGCCAAATGTGAAATCCGCTGGTTCCTGCCGGTGGTTGCCGGCGACACCATCACCGGACGGCGGCGGGTGCTGGAGAAGTACGACCGCCGGGGCAGCAAATTCGTCACCTTCCGGGTGGAAGCTATCAACCAACGGGGCGAGTTGGCCGCTGAATACGACTACACCTGCATCTTTGAGTACGCCAAAGGGCAGCGGGAAGTCCCGGCGAAGGAGGCTGATTCCCAGACAGCGGTTCCGGAAGCTGTGTCACACGGATTGGTGGACTTTGCCGCGGCATCGGTCGGCGACGCGTTGGGCGAGTTGGCCATCACCGAGAGTCAGGAGATCATGAACCGGAAGAACGATTTCCGGCTGGCCGGCCGCCGTAACGACAGTAATATTCACACCGATGAGGAATTCGCCAAACAGAACATCTTCGCCGGCACCACCAACTCCGGCCCGGCCACCATGTCGTACGTGCACCAGATGTTGGAGCTTTCATTTCCAGCCAGCAGTTTCTACTCTGGTGGCAGCCTCCTGATGCGGGCCATCACGCCCTTTCGGGGTGGCGACACCGTCACCTTTCAGGGCGAAGTAACCGGCAAGGGCGAAGAGGGCGGGATGAAGATGTTGGAGTGCCGGGTGAAGGGAATCAACCAGCGGGGTGAGTTGGTGTGCTTGTCGGATGCGGTGTTGGCGCTATGAGGTACGGGACCTAAGCTGGAACTTCCACCATCTCGATCCAGGTTCCCGGCTCAGGAATGGCCTCATTCGACTCGCGCAAACCTTCGAGGTGAAACAAGATGGCCTCGCGGATAAGACTTTCTGTTTCTTCTCGCGTTTTGCCAGCAGCTACACACCCAGGCAGATCCGGCACGTACGCCGACCAACCGTTACCCGTTTGTTCGTATACCACAACGTATGTCATTCCCTTGCCTCTCTTGCCAATCCGGCCTGTTTTAAGATGCTGTTCCATGTGCCCGACCCGGATTTGATTGGATGTTTGTACTGACGGTGGCTGCCTTTTGTTCTGGCGAGAAACCATCCATCGCGCTCGACTAAACGAATAGCGTCTCTAACCTTCGGCAAAGCTAAACACGGCCATTGATTCCTGCTTTAATTCGTTCCGGCAATATCAAAATTCTACCACTTCTACGACATCTTCCCATAAACCCGATCCGGCTTGACCAGCACTATCACCGCGTCTTGTTTGACCATGGCTTGGTCGTATTCTTCCCAGTCGGAGTGGTCTTTGTCGCCGCAGGCCCTAAATACCTCACGTAGTTCCACCCGCATCTTCTCTTTGTCAGTGTTCCCATAATCCATTAGCGTGGCCTGGCCTTCCACGATGGCACAGGTGCGCCAATTGTCGGATACCGACATCACTGTGCACCGGGCGTCTTTCCTCAGGTTCCGGGCTTTGGCTGAGCTCCCATAAACGATCACGAAAGCCGCGTTCCCCTGGTAGGCCCCGCAGACTACGATGCTGGAATGTCCGGCGCCGTTGGCCTGGAATGTGGTTATCACGCCCCGGTGGTTATTCTCGAAATGGGCCCGTACGTCCTCGAACTCCATGGCTGCACCTCTCGGCTATTGGTTATGGCTTCTGGTATACCATAGCAGGCGAAGGTGGCGCATCCGCCGATTCGACATACGGGGGACGGCAACTTGGAATATCGCGAGCTTGGCGGCACTGGGGTCATGGTGCCTGAGATCGGCCTGGGCACTTGGAAATACAAGGGCGGACCGGAGCCGCTGCGGAAAGGCATCGACCTCGGCGCCAACCTGATCGACACGGCCGAGATGTACCGGACCGAAGACGCAGTGGGCGCGGCGATAAAAAACCGGCGCGACAAGGTTTTCCTGGCCACCAAGGTCCTGGGCAGCAACCTGCGCCGCGACGCCGTGCTGCAAGCCGCCGAGAACAGCCTTCGCCTCCTCGAAGACGATGTGATCGACCTCTACCAGATCCACTGGTCCAACCGGTCAGTCCCCATCTCCGAGACCATGGGCGCCATGGAAGAACTGGTGGACCGGGGAATGGTGCGCTACATCGGCGTCAGCAATTTCTCGGTGGCTGAGATGAAAGAAGCCCAACGAGCCATGACCAAGAACCCGTTGGTCTCCAACCAGGTGCTCTATAACCTGAAAAGACGCGAGATAGAGCGAGACCTGATTCCCTATTGCGCGGACAACGGCATCACGGTTATCGCCTACACCCCGTTGGCCGACGGGTCCCTAGCGGGGCGCTCCAGGCTCCTGCCGGACAAGCGTGGCGCTGTGCTGGAACAAGTGTCCCAAGAAGTTGGCAAGACCCCGGCCCAAGTGGCATTGAATTGGTGCCTGTCTCGACCCAATATGATAGTTATTCCCAAAACCAACAGCGTGGAGCGGACGATCGAGAACTGCGAGGCCTCAGGCTGGTCGCTCAGTGCGGACCAGGTGGCGATGCTTGATGAGGCTTTTCCAATCTAGTTCGCCTGTTCGGTCGGCGGTCCCCGGCAGTGGTAAACTTCGCAAACACCCGTTGCTGCGGAGACGGCCTGGCCGGTCATCTCGCTACAGGACACACACGGAGGAATATTCATGGCAGGAAATTCAACAAGCCCATCCTACGGGCCGTCCGGTAATGGGGTCGCGCCCATCATCTCCGTGAATTCCTTGTGGAAGGTCTTCGGCAAGAAACCCGAACGGGCCCTGGAAGAACCATTCCGAAGTCAGAGCCGCGCCGAGGTCCAGCAGCAATTGGATCTGGTGGTCGCCATTCGCAACGTTTCTTTCCAGGTATCGCCGGGTGAAACCTTTGTTGTAATGGGGCTCTCCGGAAGCGGCAAGTCCACCCTGGTCCGTTGCCTGATCAGCCTTATCGAGGCCACAGCCGGCGAGATCCTGGTGGAAGGGGAAGACGTAACTAAATTCGACGACAGACGGCTCCGGGATTTCCGGCGCTCCAAGATGGCCATGGTCTTCCAGAACTTCGGCCTGCTGCCCCATAAGAATGTTCTGGACAACGCCGCCTACGGGCTGGAGGTCAAGGGCCTAGACAAGAGAGAGCGGTACGCCATCGCCCAGGAGATGCTGGAAAAGGTGGGCCTCACCGGATGGGAGAACGCCAACCAGCGGGAACTCAGCGGCGGCATGCAACAACGGGTGGGGCTGGCGCGAGCATTGGCTGTGGACCCCTCGATCCTGCTCATGGACGAGCCCTTCAGCGGCCTCGACCCCCTTATCCGGCGTCAGATGCGGGAAGAATTGGCCGCCCTGCAGCAAGAGATCCAAAAGACCATCATCTTCATAACCCACGACTTGGACGAGGCAATCTCAGTTGGCGACCGCATCGCCATCATGCGGGACGGGGAGATCATCCAACTGGGCACGCCCAAAGACATAATCACTGAGCCTGCCGACGATTTCGTCCGCGAATTCACACAGGGCATCTCTAAAACCAAAGTCCTGGATGTCGGCCATATCGTCCGCGACCCCGATGTAGTCTGTTTCGACACAGAAACATGGGAGACGCTCCTGGCGAAGATGGACCAGGCACAATGTGATTACGCCATCGGACTAAACCAAGAAAGGAATTTCCTAGGCGTGATCAGCCGCGAACTCATGAACCGCACCGCCGCGCCGCAAGTCGATGGTATCGATGGATGTATCGACCACTCCATCAAGCCGGTCCTGCCGAACGTTGCCCTGGAACAGGCTTTCCCGTTGTTAGCGGACGGCAATATCCCTCTGCCGGTGGTCGACGAAAGCAACAATTTCATCGGTGTCGCCACCCAACAGGACCTGTTAAAGATCGTTACCTCCGGCTTGTAACCGGGCTCCCTTCGCTCTGGCCCCGGACCTTTCAGCCAATAACTCACAGTGAGGGCACCGTGAATACACGTATAAAGGACCTGACCAAGCTGATCTCCGGCAACGGTGATGAATCCCCCAGCGAGGGCGCTCAAAGAGCCAGGAAATTCGGCCTGATCGCGTTAGTGCTTTGCGCCGCCTTGCTGGCTTCGTTCATCATTCACGGCATGGAAGCCGAATCGGCCATGGACTTCCAGAAGAATTTCAGCCCCGACATCACCCATGCCATCGATGATGGTATCGACTGGGTGATCATTAATATGGACTGGTTCTTCGATACCATCAGCGACTACCTAAAGATCGCATTGGGGCATCTTCGGGACTTCCTTGTTTGGATACCGTGGCCCGTAGTTTTGGCGCTGGTCTTCATAACCGGTTGGCGGGCCGCCGGTTTTCGCGTCGGCGTGGCTTCAGCAGCGGGCATGGCCGCCATCGGATTGGTCAATCTGTGGGAACCCGCCATGGTTACGGTTGCCATCTTGATGGTGTCGGTCACGATCGCGGTGCTCGTCGGCATCCCCGTTGGGGTCCTCAGCGCCCGCAGCAACTTCGTAGATACGATCACCCGGCCCATCTTGGACGCCATGCAGACCATGCCCAGTTTCGTTTACTTAGTTCCCGGGATAATGCTGTTTGGACTGGGCAACGTGGCTGCCATCTTGGCCACGGTGCTTTACGCCATCCCTCCGTGTATCCGGTTGACCAACCTGGGCATCAGGCAGGTCGACCCATCGGTGGTGGAGGCGGGCCGTTCTTTCGGCTCTAGTCCTTTGCAGTTGTTAGTCAAAGTACAAATCCCGATGGCCATTCCGACTATCATGGCCGGAGTCAACCAAACGGTGATGATGGCATTGGCCATGGCAACCATCGCAGCGATGGTTGGAGCGGGCGGACTGGGCATCGAAGTGCTTCGGTCCATGGGGCAACTTGAAGAAGGGCGGGCCTTCGTGGCCGGGACTGCGATCGTCGTGATGGCGATCATCATCGACCGCATCTCCCAGGGATACATCCTTTCCCAGGATAGCCAGCGGTAGGCGGACGGCGGAGCGTGGGCGCCCCCAAACGTCGCAGCCTCACCACGAGAGGATGGCTAGATACACCTCTCCGTCTTTCCGGCGGAAGCCGGATCCCACTGCGCAATGTATCAAGCCGTGCCGCGCCCGATCGACCTGAACTCCGACCGGAGTCGGGAATCTCCCAGGTGCACCAGGGGGTGTGTCGAAGGTTAGACGGTAGTATATGTTCGATGCGGACTAGGAGGTTCGACGGACTCACCGCGAACGGATGACAAATTGCATGGTGCAGTGGGTTCTTGCTTTCGCAGGAATGACGATAGGGGCGGTTTCGGCCACCGGTCAACACTCACAAATAACAAAGAGGCCCCGCCCTACTTTGAAAGGACCGGGCCTCTCTTTGGTTGTGTTAAGTCGCTAGATCTGGAAGTTGGCTAACTCTCGTTGGCTAGTGCTGCTTCCACGTTCGCCAAGATATCGGCGGGGACCCAAGTCTTCCAGGCGTCATTATTCTTGAGATACCAAACTCCCGTAGCTGAATACGCTTCCTCGGAGGAATCGTAGTCGTCCTTGTTGTCTCCGTACCAACCGTCGGCGGCCAATTGGTTGCCGGCCGACCAGTCCCAATTCTTGAAGAACGCGATCAACTCCGGAGCATCAGCGTAGAGGTCAGTATTCATGGCGATCAAGATATTAGCTGCTGGAAATTCGCATCCATTGACCGGGTCGTTGTTGGCGCACGTCGATGGGTCCGGCTGTTCCAAGCGCCGGAAATCGTGGTCAAAGGCCAGTTTGGTCGGGCCCCAGTAGTAGAACAGCAGGGCCTCTTCCTTCTTAAAAGCGCCTTCGATGGCCGCCGCCAAGGAACCGGCGGTACCGGGGTCTCTCAGTTCAATGTGGTCAGACAGGCCATAAGCCACGATCTGTCCCTCATTAACTGCCCGGCACGACCAGGAGGCGATACAACCGATCAACACGGCCTTTCCGCCGCTGTCAGGCTCAGTGAACAGGCTCTTGTACTCGTCTTTCTTCAGGTCTTGTACCGAGACCAGACCAGGATTGGCATCGGCAATGTATCCGGGGATGATGAATGTGCTCTGCCAGTTGTCTTCCAGGCTTCGGCCCACCGAGAAAACTTGGCCGTCTTTTGTCGCTTCATTCCAAGCTGCGTTTTGGTTGGGCAACCAAATCTCCATGGTGATGTCGATATCACCTTTCCGCAGACCCTGGAACAGAGGAATGGTCCCGCCTTCGATCTGGGTTGTGGGATAGCCGTAGCCATGTTCAACGATGTAGCGGGCCACGCCGTTCTGTACCAGCGCGCTGTCCCAGTTTAGACCGGCAAAGACCAATTCCCGCTTGTCTCTCTGGGCCATGACTTCGACGATCTTCTCGACCTCGACTATCTTTTCGACTTCCCTGACCGTCTCGACAATTTTTTCGACTTCGACGATCTTTTCGACTTCGACGATCTTTTCGACTTCCTTGATCACTTCGACCGGAACTTCCTTGGTGATTTCTCTAATCACATCAACGGTCTCGATCTTCGTATCACCGCAGGCAGCGGCGATGACCGAGAACATCAGGACCAGCATCACCAATAAACTTGCCTTCATGTACTTCTTAGGTAATATCACTTGATTCGTATCTCCTTACGGGTCTCTTTCAATCGCTGGATATCCGGGTAATCGCCGTGTTTTCCTGGCGCATGATATCTGGCGCGACCCTTGAAAATTCCGCCCCAACAGTATCGTACATCGGTTACCGAGTCAAATTCCGCGATCTCCAATAGACGCTCGATCAGTTAGTTCCCGCGCCGCATGCCCAACGCAGGCACAATGGCGATCAATGAGATTATCGAAGCGGTCAAGAAGAACCTCTGGAAAAGCGCCAGACCCGCGGCGTTGACGTTAGCCGAATATTCCGCGGCCCGGGTCTCAAATATCCCAGCCGCCTCTCCTGCCAGTGGCAACGGAAATTCCAGCCCCGTGGTGAGCACCTGGAAATGCTGTACGCCCCAAGCGGAGAGGGCCGCCAGCCCCAAAGTCATCCCCATCATTCGTGACACCACGACCAGCGACGCAGCCGTGCCCCGGTAATCCTCGCTCGCTGCATCCAAAGCATGCACGGTGATTGGCGCGATGACCAAGCCGAACCCAAACCCAGCGATCAGCAGGTGGACCGTCAATTCGGGGTCGGCCACGCCCAACTCCCAGCCGCTGGCCAAGAACATACCCAAAGCCACCAAAACAAGCCCAACAACTGTCAGGGGGCTCGGTCCCAGCCGGGATACAAGCAACCCTCCGCACACTGCGCCCAAAGGTATGACACCTGTAAGCCGCAGTAGCCAAAGCGCCCCGGTGAAGGGAGACTTGCCCATCACGGTGTTGGCCATAAGCGGCACGGTAATCATGGCGATGATCAGCGCTACTCCCACCAAGATCTGGGTCAGATTGGATGTCAGAAACGCCCACGACCGGAACAATGCCGGTGCAAGCAACGGCTGGTACGCCTTGGTTTCAACCAAGACCAGAAGGGCGATCAGTCCCACTGCGCCCGCCGCCAATAAGAACGGATAAGGCGAATCGAAGGTAAATAACCCGGTGCGGGACAAGGCGAGAGAGAGTAACAAAAGAGCGCCAACCAAGATCACGCCACCCATGTAATCCACTCGCGCCCCCGTGTCCCGGCGGTTGGGCAACCAGAAAAGCGCCATGAAGATGACCGCGCCCTGGGGTACGTTCAACCAGAAGATCCACCGCCAACTCAGGAGCTCGACAATCGCTCCGCCATAGACTGGACCCAACATCGACCCCGCCTCCGCTGAAGCCCCAACGATGCCCAGAGCCAGTCCCCGCTGACCTCTGGGGACCAAAGTAGTTGCCAATGCCATGCCGATGGGGACGGTTGCGCCGCCGCCGATGGCCTGGATGACCCTGGCCCCCACCATCCACTCCAGGCTGGATGAAACAGCGACCAGACTGGTCCCGATGCAAAAAATTATCAGCGAGGCCTGATAGACCCTGGGATAGCCGTAAACGTCGCCCAGCCGGCCGATCAGCGGCATGGCCACCGTATAGCCCAGCAAGTAGGCGGTTATAACCCAGGCGGCCCGGTCCAGATCCGCGATGGGGACTTGCAGGTCTAGCATCACGCTGGGCAGCGCGGTCACAACAACCGTCTGGTCCAAGGCCGTGATGAATGTCCCGAGGCCGATGATCGTCAGCACGAATGGCGTGGGCAGTGTGCGGTTTGTTCCCAGCATGGGCTAGAACGTTATCCGGAAGTGTTGCCGGGTGGTTCGATGTTCACCGGCTGGTTGATATCTTCAAGGGTTAGTTGGCGGACGGTGTTCGGCGCATCGGTGGGGACCGCGCGCCCGATGATGTGGACCTGCTGCAACAGGCCTTGGGTACGGTCCAACCACAACTCCAGCCGCACAGGAAACCCTTCCCCTGAGCCGGGAACGAGTTCGGAAAGGTCCTCGGAGGCGATCTCACCCCGAATGTGAAGGGTGTCGACACCCCTCAGCCGCTCTTCTCCAACGACCTGTGGCGACTCCACGGCCTCTACGATATCAGCCAGGGTTTTTCCCAAGCCCGAAAGATTGAACGGCAGCGAGTCCACCGAAATCTGGTTCCAGCGTCCGGTGAATATGTCGGTCATGTACGCCGTATCGTCGATAGTAATGATGCTGATCTCGATGTAGGACTTAGGGAACTCGGACTCGGCTTCGACGGTGACCCGGAACCGGTCTGGGATGGAGACTTCGCCCGACACCTTGGTCATCAGCACCCCTGGCACCAAGACGGTGCTGCCTTCCAGATGGTCCAGGCTGAATGCCGCCGATCTCAAGCCCAGTAATTGGACCACGGCTTGGCGCATGGCCGGCCCCGGGTCTATCGAAGACGCCCCGTTCGGCGCCTGGGTGGAAGTGTTGGTCCCACACGCGGCCATCAGGCCCGCGGCCATGATGACGGCTGCCAAGAACTTGGGCCTCAGTTCCACGACCAAATGGCCAGGACGCCGGCTCCCAGGTCTCGGGGTTCGGAGGCCCCATCAACGTCAAGTACGTAGACCCGGTCGCCGGCGGGGGTCCGGCCATTACTCCTTCGCGCCGCCTGTCCCTTGGACCCAGCCACGACCAACGACTTGCCGTCGGGCGACCAGGGTGAGTGGGAATACGCGTATTGGTCAAAGAAACTCAACATGATGAAAACTTCGGCGGACGGCTGAAAACTGAACAGCCTTTTGGCATCTGAGCCGTCACTGGGCGCCACGACCCATTCCAACTCCCGTTCGGCGGTATTTACCGCAACCCAAGCCAGCTTGTCACCGGCAGGCGACCAAAAGAATGCCCACACGTCTTCAGATGAGCGCCCGGAAGAAAGCGTTGTCACCGGCGAACCGTCCACGGGCACCAACATCAGCCGGTCATAGATCGGGGCCCCCGAAACGGACTGGTCCGCCACCGCGATCTGTGTTCCGTCTGGCGACCACATGAATGCCGAAGGCGAGCCCACATCCAGGATCCTCCGCGCCTGTGATAGGTCGCTCGTGGGAGCGATATACAGGCCCATGCCTCCGTCTGCTTGGTCCACATAGGCCAGGCTGGCCCCGTCCGGCGAGATGGTTGGTACGCGAAAGTTGCCACTGGACTGGAAAGATTGCCGGGAAGCGTCTCCAGCGGGAGGTTTGGCCCAGATGATCTCAGTCCCAATGTGGAGGGCCATCGCCCCGCCGTCGTTCGCCCATTGATAGTACAGAGGTCCGCCCGAAGCGACCGCGGCGGCGTCATCGCCGGGAGCTCCGCCCCAAACGAACAAGGACAACCCCTCTGGCGTAGACGACAGAAAGGATAGCGCGTTGCCTGTCGGCGCCCAATAGATATAGTGGGGAGCCCCATCGGCGACCAGTCCGGGCTGTTCGTTCTCGAAGACTGTCTCACTGCGGCCGGTGCGGGAGTCCATGACCTGGACGGTTATCTCGGTCCGTTCTTCTTGAATCACCACCCGGGACGCGGCGAGTTTTGTGCCGTCGGCTGACCAGGTGGGCCAGGTATAGTATTCGTTCACTCTCGCCGGCTGGGCCTGGACACTGCCCTGAGAGCCAAAACCGGGCATAGCGTCTTCAGCCTGGAGTCCGCCGGTGAGCTGGGCAAGATCACCCCCGTCAGGGTTTACGGTTAATAGGTTGCCGTTGGGGCTGACGTAAGCTATTCGGTCCACCTGCCCAACCTCTCTGTCGATTTCAGTATCTGACTGCTGACTGGGGTCTAAAACGGCCGTTCCT